>Ga0335085_10000183_pt1 | contig 195827 bp, 185 predicted proteins | sample Lox_Sample_45_FD_206712 | JGI IMG/M metagenome (GOLD analysis project Ga0335085, IMG submission 206712) | Soil microbial communities from Loxahatchee National Wildlife Refuge, Florida, United States - Lox_Sample_4.5 | ecosystem: Environmental > Terrestrial > Soil > Wetlands | place: USA... | reverse complement strand
GACCTCTATCAGGACATTAGGTGCGGGGGCGGTCGTTGCCTTCATTGGCACTTACGCTTCGATACTTCACGCTAACAGTTTTGAAGTGAGCATTGTAGCAATTTCCGGACAGGCGACCGCGGCCGTTCTGGGAACAACTCTAGGTCGGCAGGTAGACCGACTGGGCGAAATCACTGCTTATGTTTTGGGCTCAACGATTGTTGTTTTCTCTTTGATTGTTTACGTGGTTGCAGGAGTGTGGTATGTTTTGATTCCTGCACAGATTATTTACTATGTAGGGTTCAATCTCCTCAGTCCAGCGATGCTAAGCTGGGTCACAAAGACCGCACCGGAGAATAGAAAGGCGGAGTATCTAGGCTTCTTTAGCATGATCAACTCTACACTTTGGAGCTTCGGCCCGGTGCCCGGAGGCTTTGCGGAGGCCATCTATGGAACGTTGGGTCTCTTTACGTTCGCTGTAGGTACCACTTTGATCTCCCTTGGATCTGTTTATTTCATCTACTTTAGGGCACCCCAAACTGAGAGTGTAAAATTGTAGGTGTGACATCATTATTGAACGATGTTACGATAATAGTTGAGACCGGGTGAATACGGTGGCAGGAACTACGAGATAACAGTCTAAAATATTCGGAAAAACGCGGCTCAGATCACGAAAAAACACGTCGGAGTATTGAATAAGCCCTTCTTAGCTCCTTTTGCGAGATGTATTCTGATAACCCGCCGGATCTGGTCGTTGCGACTATCACCCCTTTCATAGAAGACCGTCCTTACAAGGATGGGGTAATTCAGCTAGTCGATTTTCTCTCTGCAAATATGATGGAGTCCTTCTTTGTTTGCGGAACGACAGGTGAAGGAATTCTCATGCGTCTTGAAGATCGAAAAAATGTCGCCTCGATATTCAGAGATGTCACCAACAAGGCGGTGATTGTAAATTGCAGCGCGACATCCTTCGAAGATACTCTTGAACTCTGTGATCATTCTAGAAACTTAGGAGTGGAGGGAATTGCACTGCTAACGCCAGGATATTACACATACTCGCCCTCTGACTACGTTTCTTATTATTCATCAATCGCAAAGAAATGCGACCTTCCAATATTTGTCTACTCGAATCCCGGGATAACCAATGTCAAACTCAACGCGGCAACACTTCAGTCGATCTTTGAGAATTGCCCTTCGAATGTAGTAGGCGTGAAGGAGAGTAGCGGAGACATACAATACATAGGTGAACTTCTTAGATCTCTACCCCGAGAAAAAAAAGTGTATAATGGGATAGACTCCCTATATCTTCCGGCCCTAAGTTTGGGAGTATTTGGTCTAGTTTCGGGTCTGGCGAACTTGGTGCCGGGGCATTTCCTCAAATTGCGTGATTCTTGGAAACGAGACGATCTACCTGAAGCTTTGAATATCCAAAACAAAATTTGCGCCCTGCAATCAGTCTTGGGTGAGTATCCGTTCCAGGCGATGAAAGAGGCAATGAGGTTGATTGGAATTGATATAGGAACCCTAAGGTTCCCGGCCGGTGGGCTCTCCGAGAAATACAAGGAAGGAGTAAAGGATGGTCTGAAACGATTGGGCATTCTGCCCGGTTAGTAATTAAGGCGTAATTCTCACTCTCCCCAAACTGTTCGGTAGGGAATTCAGAAACAGTCAACCAATAACGAACTTTGCAACTTTCAGGATCGAATTCTTCCTAAAAAAGTGACCGCGGGTGTCCCCAATTGAAGTTGCTATTTTGTATGTTTTCATGGGTGTCCTCGGATTTCTTCTCCCTATTAGCCCAGTTTCAGAGAAGAGCTATCGAATCTCGAGTCTAACGAATACCTTTGTCTCCGCGCCGGGTCAATATTTCGTCATTTATCTTCTCGAGGGAATCGCGGTAAGTGATATTACAATTATTTCATTCGCGTTTCTTTACAGTCTGATTTCCGTCGTAGCTTCACTCGGTTTGACGAATAGTCTGGGCAGACTACCGATTAGGGGCTCGGTAGTATTGAATTCAGTTTTCATGAACGCCATTAACTTGCCACTGCCAATACTCCAAGCTCTTACGGGTTCATCCATATACGCTGCCTCCTTCTCTGTGGGTTTGAGCCTAGCTCAACTTGTTTCCTCGAAGATTCTCCAGACTCTTATCGGCACTCAAGAGAGACCGGGCGTAAAATTCGACCTTCGAGAGTTGATAAGATTCGTTCCGTTAATGATGGTGGTGTTGGGCTCGGTTGCCCATTATGCAGTTTGGTTAAAGGTCGAGACCCCCGCCCTCTCGGAGTCTTTCGAAACCCTTCTTACATTTCTATTGTCTCTGAATTTTCTTTATTTTGGAACGAGCTTGCAAAAGTCCATTAGGTCCGAAAAAACCGAGAGGATGCAGAAACTCAAAAGGCCTTTACTACTCGTCGGCATTTTCAGAACAATAGTTGGCCCGCTGATTACCATTGGTCTTGCCGTGCTCTTTTTCTCCAAAACTTCTGATGCTTTTCTCCAACTCGTTTTTGTGGGAGCCATGCCACCTGCGATTACTAACACCATTCTCTCAGGAATTTACGGTTTCGACGAGGGCTTTTCAGCTACCTCCGCCCTTATCATGACACCCATCTGTGTGGCGGAAGCATTCTTACTTTTTTACGGAATCAAATTCCTTTAATCAAATAGCAATCCCCCCGGCCGCTCCTCTTCTTTATTGCCGGCACTGATTTCATGGTCCAGGTTGTTTTTGGATGTAGAATCTACCAAACTTAATAAATCGGGGGCATAGACTCGCATTCTCGTGAAAAAGACCCCTCGTCGGTATGCTATTTCCAGGTTATTAGTTGTCGTAATTATCGTCGTTATCGTGCTGGTCGCGGGCGTTGGCGCCTATCTGGCGTCTGTCAAGAGCACTGCATCCTCCTCAACTACAATCTCCCAAACCGGCTCGTTGTCTTCTACATCCTCTTCTTCGCTCACTAGTTCGAGCATTCAAAGTGGCACCTCTTCTTCACAGCCTACATCCACAAGTTCTGCTGTTTCACAGCCGTCATCCTCGTCATCCGCAACGTCTGCACAATCATCTACTTCATCCGCGAGTTCCTTCACAAGCTCTTCGCCTAGTACACTTGTCATCGATGATGCGAACTGGCCCTCAAGCGATCTGAATCAGTTACTTGTTTTGGGCGAGCCGTGGCCAAATTGGCTCTCTTACGACGTTTATCAACCTCTGCTGACCGTGAACGAATCAGCGGAGTACGGGAACGGCACAATACAATATCTACCCGGTCTCGTAGAGAATTGGACTGTTTCTTCCGACGGTCTGAATTATACTTTCAATCTCAGACATAATGTCGCCTTTTCCGACGGTAATCAGTTCAACTCTTATCAAGTGTGGCTGGAGATGTACGCCTTTTACTATCTTTCTGGAAATAGCTCGACCTGGCTTGAATCGTACGACCTCTTCAACATGACGCCGGTTCATTTCGGCGCAGGCACAATTGCCCTAATCAACCAGAGTGGGGGAGCCACCAATCCCACAGGGGGTGCTCTGTCCATTATGCAAAATAGCTCGTGGCCAATATACGTGACAGGTCCCTATTCTATCATTTTCAAGCTCAGCTCTCCATTCAACTACTTTTTGGGCACTCTAGTTGCGTTCGAAGGGCTCGTCTTCGATAGCCAATACGTATTGACACATGGAGGATTCGGGACATCGGCACAGATAAACTCAAACTTCAATCAAGCCCCGATCCCAGGGACTGGCCCTTACATTGTCGACAAGGTTGTGGAGAACAATTACGTCACGTTCAGTCAAAATCCCACTTATTGGGGTGACAATTTGACTCAAGAGCAAATTGCAATGCAACCAGTGTTCGACCCCGGTCATGTAAAGAATGTGTTAGTTCAATACAAGGCGGATGACGTTGCAAGATACACGGATCTGCAGACCGGCGCTTCGACCATATCCATGATCCAATCACAGAACTGGAATCTGGTCCTAGCAAATTCTGGCGAGTACAGCTACTACACTCTGCCATCTTGGGCTGGACTGATTTCGATTATCGGCATAAACACAAACGTTTACCCAACAAACATAACCGATGTCAGGCAGGCAATCGTCCACGCGATCAACTACACTGATGTCTCGTTAAAGGCGTTCCATGGAAATTCAAGTCGATTTATGGGGCCGGAGTACCCTGCATGGAGCCAGTACTACGATATTGGCGGTTTACAACCGTACCAGTACAACCTGACTCTTGCCCAGCAATATTTGAGCAAGGCAAACATCTCTTCTATGCCGACGCTGACCTTTAGGACCTTCGCCACCTGCTCATATTGCATCAACATTGCCCAAGTTCTCCAGACCGACTTGTCGCAGATCGGAATCACTGTCAATATCCTTGCTCTTACTCCCTCTGCGATCTTCGCTCCCCTGGGCAGCTACAGCACAAATCTTCAGAACGCCCAGCAACTAGGGAACTTCTTCTATACCAACTGGGCGCCCGCGACCCTAACTCCTGCTGATTACTGGGTCACGTTTGTAAGCAATCAGTCCCTCTTCGGAAATTTTGCTGTTTACAATAATCCGGTCGTCCAGAATTGCGTAAATATCTTCACGCAGAGCTCAAACACTTCGCTCATTCAGTCCACGTGCAAACCTGCCCAACAGCAAATCTACAACGATGCTCCATACATCTGGCTCGGTGTTAACACGCTGTGGTACTTCTCAGGTTCGTTAGTATGGAAGAACGGAGCCTTGAAAAGCTTCCTCGTTGACCCCGTTTGGAGCGGTCAGAATTCGCTTCCTATTTTCAACACCGTAATCTTCTAGAGAGGTCACGTGAATGAAGACTACTTCCAGCGCTTTGCGTTTTCGATTATGACGCGTCGCGCGTTGCGGAACGAAATTTTCTCGATGTCCGACCTACTGAGTCCTCTTTCTTCGAGTTCTACCCAGAGGTTACCAAATTTCGAGATATCCTCCAGTCCCGAAGGCTCATCGGCGTTGAGGAGCCCAAAGTAATCTGTCCCGATGGCAACGATGCCCGCTCCGAATTTGTCTCTAAGATAGATTATGTGATCCGCCAACGATCTCACGGAGGGCTCCTTCGATATTGTAGCAGCGATAAGGGACACTCCGACGACTCCTCCATTTTCTTTTAGAGCGGCTAACTGCTCGTCATCTAAATTTCGACTGTGCTTCCATACGCTTGAAGCGTTCGCGTGGCTAGCGATCATTGGAGACTCGCTTAGATTGAGCATTTCCATCGAAGCCCGCTTACTCGCGTGGGAGATATCAATGATAATACCAAGCTCATTGCAGAGGTTCACCAGTCTCTCTCCTTCTCCGGTCAACCCGTAATCCTTGTGGGACATGCATGTTGCAGAATACCTGTTGTCAATATTCCAGGTGAACCCTAGAGATCTAACCCCGAGCTCGAAAAACATTCTCAAGTCTTCCGTTTCCTCCAGCGGCTCCGACCCCTCCATGGATATCAGAAAACCAATTTTGTTTCCCTTGTCTGAGGTCAGTTCGATAACATCTTTGTGAGATCTAAGGATCTTGATCTGGCGAGAGTGTTTTCTCTCAATCTCTGAATAGATTTCGAGGTGGTGCAACGCCATCAAGGGTGCCGCTCTAGCGTGGAACGGTGGAACCTTCCTGCCATATCCCGAGTTCAGTCGGGCTTCCAAATATTGTGAGTTGGTGGGTACGAACGGGGCTACGGCGGTAAATATGACCCTTGCACCGACCTTTCTTAGCTTAGGTATGTCGGCATGTCGCAGTGGAAGATCTTGATCGAAGTTCGAAGTGGGGAATTTTTGAAAGGCTCCCCCGAGGAAGTAATAGAGTGAAACGTCCTCATGCAGATCGATTAGCGGAAGGACCACGGTTGTCTGACGAGGACAACTGTTTAAATTGATATAGGCGACTTAACAAATCTCCAAAGATTCGTGGTCTATGGGTTGGACTGTTAGGGCATCACTAGGGATAAGCGGATGCCTTTATTTTTGGAGTCTTTGAAAGTAGACTATCCAGAGCCTTTCGATCAGTGAGCACGGTCTTGAGCGCCTCCGCTACAATTTTTTCCTCCGAATTCTGCAGGCATGAGGGACTAACCGTTAAGCCCTTCTTCCTAAAATGAACCCAGAAATCGATATCGAGTACAATCGAAGGATCCCATCCCTTCAACGCCTTGACAACATCGTTTGAGCTAAATCCAAGTACGTCTTCGTCAAAGTCTATCGCGAGGAAGGGGATGCTCCCTGCTTCAGGTTGATCGGGTATTATTCTTGTCCACACATTTGGAATACCATCCAGTTGATCGCGAACAAAATTGAGTTTGGAGATCCAATTTTGCAATCTAACCTGAGGTTCCGATTGAGAGAATATCTCCAGTGCGACAACGAGGCCGACTATCTGCTCTTTGCTGACCTTCATCGTTCGGCCGATTCCATTCATATGTGGAGAGGCATTCATCCTGCAGGCTTCTACCAAGTCCTTCCGCCCGCAAATTATTCCACTATCATTCGGGCCTTGGATGGTTTTTCCGCCACTTAATACCATCAAATCAGCTCCCCGATCGAAGTACTTTCCTACGGCAGCCAAACTAGGGAGGACTTCGTTGCAACCGTCAACTATGATCGGCACTGAAAGCTCTTCAGTGATTCTGTGGACTTCTTCAAGTTCCAGTAGCCCAGTATGAGCCCACTCAACTGTAAAATGTGCGAGCGCCGCGGTTTTCTCGCTGATAGCGTTATGCATTTGCCACGGGTAGGTCAGGTATGGGATTCCAACGCTAACCAATTTGGCACCGGCTACTCGTAAGCAACGATCATACGTGTTTCTCTGCCCCGCTTGAATGACTATCTCATTTTTTTGGAAATCGGTTGTGTCAGGCAGTTTTTCAATTTTGAATTGATCTTTTCCCGTCATGCACCCCGCAGCAGAAAGGGCTAGTCCCGCGGCGGCTCCCGATGTTACGAAAGCAGATTCGACTCCGAGTAATTCAGATATTTTTTCACCAGCATGGTCGCTTAGTTCGTCCATGTCAACGAACATCTGAGAAATTTCGTCCATCGCGTCGATAACTCGACGGTCTAGTATTGAGCCCCCTAGAATAGTAACTGGTCCAAAACAGTTTACAACTCGATTCAGGTTGAGTTGATTGATAATTGGGGATCGAAATTTTTCCGAAGTCATTTTCAGATTTTCATAAAAGACACCATGTCGAATAAAAAAGCTTCATGATACAAGGTAATCTAATTCCTATATTAGTTGATGAGTCTTTAACAGATGACGCGCACGCCTCCTCTCCGAGATTATTCGATTTTGCGATTATTAGGAGCTGTTTGAGACCGTCCCACAGAATTCCTGGGCTGCAGCAAAGAGAACTTTGCTCACAACTTCAAGGTTGTCTATGCTCACGGATTCATGGTCGGTGTGGGCTGTCATGTTATCCGGCAAAAAAGGGCCATATTCGACAGATTCAATTCCCGCATCCTTGCGGAGGACGGACAAATCACTAACGTATCTAGATCCCACCAGCGGAAGATCTCTTCCTGTAACTTTTTTCAGAGCCTTGAGGGTGCTGGTCACGACGCGAGAATCCGGTGGGACTTCACATTCTTCTTCATCGATGGTCATTTCAATGGAGACTCGGGCTGACTCATCGTACTTTTTGCGAATAGAGTTCTCAAATTCACGCAGTGAGGCCTCAAAACTACGGGAAACAAGTTCAAATGTCTCTCCTGGGTCCCAACGGAACGCGCCCTCTAACTTCACAGAATTAGGAACACTGAACAGGAAATCTCCACCATGAATCGTTCCGAACTGTATTGTTGGGCGCTGAGCTATCAAAGGGTGTCTTGCGGCGGTTTCCATCCTCAAGTCCATCTCGCGAAGATAGGCAATCAACTCCGACGTCCAAAGTATCGAGTTGGACGCGAGGGTCGAAGTAGCCGAGTAGAGAGTCCCTCCTTTCCTTTTTATGGTGATTGTGAAATAGGCACATCCACCCTGAGCAATCTTCAAACCGTCAAAGGGGCCTTCAGTATTAATCGCGCCGTCCAATTTGAGATTATTCTTCTTGATGAATTGAACCAGCCCTTTCATCCCTTTTCCTTGACCATAGGGTCTCTCGTGATCGACTGTTCCTGCGACCACCAAGTCTCCTTTTAGGCGGATTCCTGATTGGATGAGTTTCTCGACAGCTACAACAATTGCGGCTAGACTTCCTTTCATATCAGACGATCCTCTTCCAAAGATTTCCCCTTTTCGGATTTCTGGTTTAACGCAATTTCCAATTGGCACAGTATCCATATGACCGTGCAGCAACAGAGTTTGTCCTCCGCCGGTACCGCGCAGATGCGCGTGAACATTCGGGCCGCCGCCTCCAACATTATAGAGTTCGACATTCATTCCAATTTTTTCCAGTGCTTTTGCGTAAAATTCAGAGAAATTTTTTTCTTCACGAGTAGGGCTAGGTACTTTGATCATTTCAAGAGCGAGTGTGGCTATTTCATTAGGATCGATAACCGCCCATGATTCCGAATACAAACGACTATCATGCGAGTTCGTAAGATTGGAGTAAATTAAATATTTATTATGCGGATTCGTGCGACGCGATGTTGATGAACAAATTAGGGGGCACTCAAGGAATTGCCAGGATGCTTATTGCCGTTATCATCATCGTGATAATTATCGTTGCCGGAGTTGGCGCGTATCTAGGATTGAGTAAAAATGTTGCATCGACATCTACATCATCATCTTTGTCATCAACTTCAAGTTCTTCTTCTCTTTCGACCTCCACCTCTAGTTCACCGCTATCAACTACTTCCAGCTTGAGCACTTCTTCGACAGGATCAACGAGCTCACCTTCTTCGACTCTTACAAGTTCTTCAACAACTTCAAGCAGTAGCAACTCATCCTCTGGTCTAAGGAGCTTGCTTACCATCGATGACGCTTCTTTCCCGATAGATGGACTCAATGCTCTCTACGAGACTGGAACCTTGCCCTACCCCAACTGGATGGAATACACAGTATGGCAGGCACTCGTAGATGTCAACTTAACTGCGGATTTTGGACAGGGGCAAATTGCTCTTGTTCCCGGTCTAGCGACTAGTTGGACAGTTTCTCCTGACGGCTCTACGTACACTTTCAATCTGAGACAGGGAATAAGTTTCTCAAATGGTGACCCGTTCAATTCCTACCAAATATGGACTCAAATGTACGGTTTCTATTATCTGTCTGGAAATTCGTCCACTTGGCTGCAGGGGGCTTTCAATCTCTTCAACATGTCGAACGTGGTTTTCGGCCCGTCAACAATCGCGACTATAACTCAAAGTGGTTTGATAAATCCAACTTCTCAGGTCGTTGCGATGATGTCGAACAACTCTTGGCCTATGTATGTTAACGGCCCAAATCAAATTGTCTTCCATCTCAGAGGACCTTATCTGTACCTGCCTCAATCAATTGTTGCGGCTATGGGCAATATGCTGGATATGCAATACGTTCTAAAGAACGGAGGATTCGGAACGCCCTCAGGCATCAACCAGTACTTCAACACTAATCCTATACCAGGTACGGGCCCGTACGTGGTAACAACCGTAGTCACTGGCTCCTACATAGAGTTTACACAGAATCCAACATACTGGGGAAGAAATCTCACAGCTGCGCAAATCGCTGCCCAGCCATGGTTCGATCCTGGCCACGCAAAGACCGTCATCGTGAACGGAAAAACGGATGACGTAGCTCGTTACGTAGATCTTACAACCGGAGCCTCGCAGATATCCATGATCGAAGCAACCGACTGGCACAGTGTTGAGTCTAATCCCAGCCAGTACTCCTACTATTCCCTTCTAAATGGGGCGCCACTTTTTGCCGGGATGGCATTGAACACTCATCTGTATCCGACTAACATTACTCTCGTCAGGCAAGCTATTGTGCACGCAATCAATTATTCGGACATTTCTCAGAAAGTGTTTTTTGGAAATTCAACGGAATTCGTAGGGCCGGGTGCGCCAATTTACAAAGATTTTTACAATCTCGACAACTCGACTCCTTACCAGTTTAATCTGACTCTCGCGAAGGCAGACATTGCAGAGGCAAACCTTTCGAACATTCCCGCTCTGGACTTCCACGTTATCGCTGGTTGTCAGTACTGCATCAACACCGCTCAGGTGATTCAGGGTGATCTTTCGCAAATTGGCATAACTGTAAATATCGACGTCATGAATGGAGGGCAATATTATTCTGGTTTCGGTCCGGTCTCCATAGAGCTTCAAAATCCAGCTCTTTTAGGCCAGCTGTCTCTCATGGGTGTCGGCGATTTCGCTCCTGCGACATTGGCTCCTCCTGAGTACTGGTTCTACTTCGTAGGCAACGGCTCATTTTCAAATCAGGCAATTTACTTTAACCCAACAGTGCAGAAGTGCTTAACCGCCTTTTCCGAGTCCAACAATATCAGTTTCATACAATCGCTATGCAGAGCAGCCCAGGATCAGATTAACAGTGATGCACCATACGCGTGGCTCGGCCTATTGCATCTTTGGTACGCGGATGGCTCGCTTGTGTGGAATAATCATGTTGTAAAGAGCTTCTATGCAGATCCCTTATGGACGGGTCAGGACACGGCACCGCTCTTCAATACTGTTACTTTCAACTAAGGGGTCATTCCAGCGCTCTAGACTCTTGGCCCTGTTTCGGAGCCGGAGATCATTCGCGTGATCAGACAGAGGCTCTAAACGTAGTTGTAATATCCTGCAGTCAGTCCGCCATCCACCACGATTACTTGCCCCGTAATGTAGCGCGAGTCATCTGAAGCTAGCCACAGCGCGGCAAGGGCAACGTCCTCCGGTTCACCGAGTCGGCCCAAAGGTATTTTGAGACGGAGTGCTTCTGTCGCTGCTTTGGGATCGGGAAGCGTATTGATAGTTGCCATATGTTGTGGAGTAACAATTTCCCCGGGAGCTAGACCATTCACACGTATCTTATGTTCAGCGTAATCAAGAGCCATCGCCTTTGTGAGTTGATACACCCCCGCTTTAGCCGCGCTGTATGCCGCCGTTTCTCTCTGGCCCATGAAGGCATTGATAGTGGCGGTGTTTATGATCGAACCGCCTCCGCTTTCGATCATTTTGGGGATAACTGCCGAGGAGACAAAGTAGACACTATTAAGGTTGAGCTCAATGAGTTGCTTCCACTCTTTTTCGGAATCTTCGGTAACAGTGTCGTGCAAAGCCCGCTTCCAGCCTCCTGCGTTGTTATGTAGAATATTGATTTTCCCAAAATGGCGGGAAACTTCCTCGACCATCTTCTTAACTTCTTCAACACTCGTCACATTAGTTCGTACAAAGATCGCTTCGCCACCCGCTCGTTTTATCGAATCGACTGTATCTTGCCCACCCGAAGAATCAATATCGACGACGGCAACTTTTGCTCCTTCTTTTGCGAAAGTTACAGCGCATGATTTTCCGATACCGGAAGAAGAGCCGGTTACAATTGCGACTTTGCCAGATAGACGATCCATTTTCGTAGAAACGAATTCTCGGATTTAATATAAGTTTTGAGAAACGCAGGATCGCATGACTGCTACGTCATGCCCAAAACATGATGTTGTCGAAGCTTTTATTCACGGTCATCATCTCCACCGTATGCGAAATCTTCCCGAGATGATTGCCTAAATCCTAAACTTCTTCGTACGCCTTAAATCCTCAACAAGACAAAGGGACTACGAGTCACGGGTATGCCTCGAAAAGATATGAAATATTTTCAGAAATTCCTCGAATGAAAGTTTGAGGAAATCAATCGACTATTGATAGTCCCTTCAAATACCAGTATATATAACCCCTAGAGGGTCTTGCACGCGCGAGCGGGACCGGAGAGCTTGAAACGGGTTCTGATAAGTCAAGAATCCGTAAATATCCGAATCAAGTTTCCTGCAGGCAATGACCCAGCTCCTGAACGTTAAACCCTACAAAGTACTCGACGTCCGCGGCAGCCCCAGCGAAAGAGGCTACCAGTACGGTGCCCATCATGCAGAATTGGTAAAGCGTCTGGTAAACGCCCATTACGATTTCTACGCAACGTACCTCAACACTTCCAAGGACGAAGCGCTAAAGTCAGCTTCAAAGTACGTGGAGCCGACGAGGAACTACTCCGAGGACATCATGAAGGAGCTAGAAGGAATCGCGGAAGGTTCAGGTGCATCGGTGGACGAAGTAATGTTGGTTGCCGCATTCAACGAAGTCTTCTATCCCAAACTGGCAAAGGCATGCACTTCCTTCGCTGTAAGAAACGGAGCAACTGATGGTTTCACGTACGTGGGTCAGAACAACGATGAAGGTTTAGATCCCTGGCTGGGCGGCGATTGCACTACTTTAACTCGCTTCCACCAGACGGACGCACCAGACGCCCTAATCTACACCTATGCGGGTGCGCCAGCAATGATGGGGATCAACTCTGCAGGTCTCGCGTTATGTATCAACGCGCTTGGTTTCGACGCTCCAAAGATCGGCGTCCCGATGCTCTGCGTAGTTAGAGAGGTATTCAACCAGAAGGACATTGACGGCGCGGTCAACGCGATAGAAAGGGCAGACAGGGCTTTCGCGCTTAACTTTGTCATGGGCACTCCAAAGGAAGTTGCAAACATCGAGGCAAACCCGCTAAAGGTCGAGACCACGCGCTCGGACGAGGCCCTCTACCACGCAAACCACTACATGTTCTGCCCCGTCGAGGGATTCACGGAATCCAAGAGCCCCGAGTACATGAAAAACAGCAAGTCAAGATGTGATAGAATGGGTGACCTGATCGAGGAAAACAAGGGAAGACTAAATCTCGCTTTATTGGAAGAATTCTTGAGGGACCACGAAAACAGCCCGGACACGATCTGCGCACATCCCAATCACAACAGGAAGAGAGCTCACTGGAGCAGAACCCTGGACGGAATGATCTACATCCCTGAAAAGAGGGAAGCATGGATCGCTCACGGCAATCCGTGTGAGAGCGAGTTCGAGAAGTACACGGTTTCCTAGGGGTTTGAATCCCGCTCAAAGTTTTTCGCGCCTGATAGGCTAAATCTCCAGCATAGAACAACAGTCGAAAATAACTCGAGTCTTATAGGAAAAACAATAATGTTCATCCGATTTCAGTCACGTACTCACATATGTGCAGTTGTGTCTACAAGAATAAGCAAGAAAGACAGAGAGACGCTGCGAGATGCGGGCATTGATATTTCCGCCGAATCAAGGAAACATCTTGAAGATATTGCATCAAGGATCAGGGCAGAAAAATCGCTTGAACGACTAGCGAAGACGATTGAGAAAATGATGCCTCCCGCAAAGCAAGGCTTTGCAGCAAGGAGTGCAAGAGAAGATCGTGAGAGTCGTTGATTCCTCAAGTATAGCAAAATTCGTAAACAAAGAGAATAATTGGGAAGGAGTCCTAAGTGAACTAAAGATCGACCTGGCATCCCCTCGGATGAAAGACAACGTGATGTTTCAAAGCGCCGGTATCCCGGCGTTTCTGTCATCTTTGTGAGTTGAGATGCACTAATCCTGCCTTGATTCAAGCTCTTGTGCTCTGTTTCGCTTAAAGTTCTTCATGATCTTCAGTTCTCATACGACGTACGAGTTCTGTTGAATAGAGTCCTCCCAATCGCTTCTTCGTTTTTCCCTATACCTCTTAGCCTGACTGAGGGCAATTCAGATTGCCGACCTTCTCCCTTCTGAATTTTCTACTTCAATTCAGCCGCGCGAGATCTTTTTTCGCTTCGACCCAAAGCAAGACTGTCTGAAAGTATTTGGTTTTTTCTTCAACTACACTTAATCAGAAGCCTTCCATCTTTCAAACGTAAGACGTTTATAACTTGTTTTACACCTTCTATTGTAGTGTAAAAGTGCAAAAGCTCGTTCGAGTCTCGTCAAAGGGGCAAGTGGTTATTCCCGCGAAGATGAGAAAAAAATTGGGAAAACCAAAGACGATGTTGGTGAAGGAAAGAAAGGGCAAAATCATTCTGGAACCGGCGCTGTCATTCGAAGAAGCCTTCGGAACGGGTGGAAAGGATGCCGCAAAAATCGCGGTGGAAATTTCGAGAGATCGAAGGGCCGAGATTGCTCGTGAAGAATCCTTACGACGACGCAAGAAGTTATCTGATTGATGCCGGATTTATCGCGCTTTATTACTCCGGTAATGAGCGTGCCAAATTCTACTTTAACCGCATTGTCTCGGGAAAAGCTAAGGGAATAATCTCAGAAGTCAATCTTGCAGAGTTTTACTACAAGACCGGACAACAGAAAGGAATCGATACGGCGGAAGTCTGGTATCGTCAAATCCGCCAAGGACGTTTTCTTATAGTCTCGACTGATGAAGAGATCACCCGTCTAGCCGGCAAATGGAAGGTAAGGCGAAACGATCTCAGTCTGGCTGATTGCTTTGCTCTCGCAACACTTACCCGGCGGGCGGACGTTCTCCTCACTACCGATTCAATCCTCGCGAGTGCAGATGGATTGCGGTCAGTCCACGTTTCTCCAAATGAATAGAATCGACGCGGGGATGATGAAGATTTTGCCTGATACGAAGACGCTTGCGAACATAAGAAAATCGCTGGCGGATATCAAGGCGGGTCGATACAAGGATTACTTTGACGTAAGTGAATTCAGAAAAGAGTTCGAGTCAAAGTCTTTGAGTTATTTTTCTGAAAGTTTCAAAGCCAATGAATCGGAGAGAGAAAATCCGATGTCCATCGGATTATCCGATGTGTACTGAATTGTCGATATACGAGTTAATTGGACATTTCCGGTTACTTTTCGTCAGAAATAACAGCCGCCTTTAATCAGATCTCCCCCGATAACACAAGCTCTGTGAAAGATTCATGCAGGAAATAAAACTGGGCCCAGTCGAATTGATGATGATACAGCTAGACAGCAGCAACCTCAAAGGCCAGCTCTCTGAAGAGATATACCGGTTGAGTGACAAGAAAATCATAAGGGTACTGGATGCTCTAGCCATAAGAAAAGAAGCCGATGGAACCTTCACTACTCTTGAAAAAACCGAGCTTACGAAAGCTCAGCACAAGGAGCTCGGTGCTGTCATCGGTACTTTTCTGGGCCTGGGTGCGGGCGGCGAGATGGGTGCTGAAGTTGGTGCCGAGAGGGGAGGTGAAAGATTTGCAAAACACACCTTCGGTCTCTCAAGGAGCGATGTCAGGTCAATCGCTCAGCAGGTTCCTGCGGGGAAGACGCTTTTGATCATTCTCTTTGAACATCGATGGGCGCTCGGTTTGAAAGAAGCTTCTGACAGGGCAAATGGAACCGTACTCGTTGAAGGGATTGTCCGTCCTGAATCTCTTGTAATCGCCGGTGCGGCTTTAGCAAGCGATTAGAAATCCAAAGTAGAATTTTAAGCGCGAGCAGATTATCCCTTCAAGCCACCCCAACGCAGCTTGAAGGGACTTCCCCCCATACTTCGCGTGTCCCATTACGAAACGTAACTGATTTATCGGTCTTTATTGTACCCGCTATTGGTAGACTTGAAAATCCTCGCTATCCTCTATCCTGGCGGAAGTGCTGCAAAAGATACTCCAGAGCTCCTGGGGTGCTACGAGAACGCGCTTGGTCTGCGGCCATTTCTCGAAAAGAAAGGCATCCAGTTCATTTCATCGTCAGACAAGGAAGCCGGCCTTGACAAGGAGCTTCCCGATACCGACATTCTGATCACGACGCCGTTCTGGCCAGCCTACGTCACAAAAGAAAGGATTGCGAGCGCGCCGAAGCTGAAACTAGTTTTGACAGCCGGAGTGGGTTCAGACCACGTTGATCTGGCAGCTGCCGCCGAGCACAACGTCACCGTTGCCGAAATTACCGGTTGCAACGTCGTGAGCGTAGCAGAACATGCAGTCATGCAGATACTCGCACTCGTCAGAAACTACATCCCGGCTTACAAGCAGGTCATCGAAGGCCGGTGGGACATTGGAGAAATCGCCGCAAAGTCGCACGACCTCGAAGGAAAGACAGTCGGTATAGTTGGGGCGGGCCGAATCGGGCAGCGCCTCGCGATTCGCTTGAAGGGGTTTGACGTACCCATGCTCTACTATGATTTCAGGCGGCTTTCAACCGTAGAAGAACAGGTGCTGGGAATCAAGTACTCACTCCTGGACGATTTGATTCCGCAATGTGATGTAATTTCCATCCACTGCCCGCTGACACCGGAAACAGACGGGCTGTTCAATCACGATCGACTGTTCCGGATGAAAAAGGGATCGTATCTGGTCAACACCGCAAGGGGCAAGATAGTGAACACGCAGGCCCTGGTCCAAGCGATGGAGAGCGGTCATCTGGCCGGCTACGCAGGCGACGTCTGGTACCCGCAGCCCGCCCCCAAAGATCATCCCTGGAGGAGCATGCCAAATCAAGCTATGACTCCCCACGTTTCCGGTACATCGCTTGAGGCGCAAAAGCGCTACGCCGACGGAGTAAAGGACTGCCTTTCGCGATTTCTGGACGGTCGCCCAATCGAACGAGACTATCTCATCGTCGACGGCGGCAGGGTCGTGAGTCCGAGCTACTCTTACGCATTTGCAGCGAAAAAATAACCCTGTGAAGCATCCCACATTCAGGAACTCAGCTTTTCAGTACACAAAAGGTATCAACTTTCGAGTTCTCCTCTGGTACTGCACGTAATCGCTTCCGAGCCCTTTTGCGAGCATTGTTTCCTCCTTGCCGATCCTGTAAAGGTAAATTGTCACAAACATTACCGGGAAAACAATTGCAACAATCAGATTACTGGAAAGTAACCCAAAACCCGACCAGAGAAGCAGGTCACCGAGGTATCCTGGATGTCTGATGCGTGCGTACGGACCTGTCATGACGACCTTCTGATTTTCACTTGTAAGGAGGGTCCTCGTGTAATACTTCCCAAGCGTGGTCGCAGCCCAAACTCTCAGCGCAAACCCACCGAGCATCAGTGCAAGCCCTAACAATCCTACGCCAACGTTTGTCGAAAAGCCCCCAATTCCAACGACCAGCATGACAACCGGAAGCATCAAACCAATGCCAAACGCCGCACCAATCAGGAGGGTGCTCCCGCTGTCGAATTCGCCGGTTTCAAATTTCTTTGCGTCCGGAGTCTGCCGTAGTCTCCTCTCGATCACGATGAACGTTGCAATGATCAAGTAGCCGATGACAAGAAACGACAGCCCCAGAATGGACGACACGTGAAGGCGTTGTCAGCCGTCGCGATAAAGAGTTAGTGCGACGTTCAACAACTTTTGCAGAAGAACTCGAAGTGATCAAATTGCAGAAGAGAATGATTTCCGGATTCCAAGAGCTCTGACGATCAGCGTAGCCGGGAATACAATGAGATTCCTCGAATGAAACTCGAAAAGATATCGTAAAAATCGAGAAATTCCTCGAATGAAGATTTCAGGAAATCAATTTCCTATAAATAGTCCGTTTATATCCAGTATATATAACCCCTAGGGGGTCTTCCGCGCGCGTGCGAGCGGGACCGGTAGAGCTCAAAACGAGCTCTGTTAAGGCGTACGCATCACTCGGCTACACACAAAATCAGGCTTTGAGAGAAACTTTACTCGCAAACATCCATGTGAAAATTTGCCGGTTCAAGAAAAAGACAATATTTAATGCTAAAATACGTGAAATCTCTGACCAGAGCCGGATAGTACGCAAGCAAAGCAGATCAACCTCAAAATCGTGGAATCGATAGACAAAGCTCTTTCCATCTACGGAACGAGCGTATCACAGGTGGTCTATCACAACCTGGAGACAGAGTACAAGCTGCCCAGGGAAAAGATTCCGGACGACCCGAGGGCGTTTGTGAGCTGCATCGAGAAAATCTTCGGCGGTCCGTCAAGAACTATCCTCGATTCCATCACGACGTCGATCGACATGACCTTCAACCTGCCAAAGAGCGATACCTTTGCCCACGCCGTTCGAAACGCGAAAGTCCGGCTGGAAGACGAGTAAACTGCTCTAAATCAAGAATTCACGGTATAGACCACGGGGAAACAACGTGTAATAGCATCCGCGGCCCTCTGATCAGGATGTAATGACCCTATTTGGAAACGGCAAACGAAACTCGCAGCCGATCAAAGAAGTAAAGCCCGCAAAGATCACCCTGAGAGATCTAGTTCCGAACGACGAAAAGCTCTTCGCGGCGATGCAAACTTTTCTCCTGGGAGATCCCAAAAGACAGCTCCCGCTTCTCGGGACAACAGACTCGCTGCAAATCAAAGGCGACCAGGAAAAATCCCGCGGAGAGAATTCAAGGGCTCGCTTCGATTACGAGACTGCAGCAAAGATCGAGCTCTACCGGATGAACAAAGAAACTTTTGAAAAGTTCCTTAGGCTTGCAAGCGGCGTAACCGATAGTGGCGACCGCGACAAGGTTCTCCTGGAAACCCTGATCGCAAACGAGGACGAAGCGCTGCGAATTTCAAAAGAGTACTATCAGGTGAAAAATTCCTAGCGAGCAGCTTCGCGCCGAGCTTCCAGCTCTTTCACCATCTGCCGGACTGAAGTCTTTGCGCGCTTTTCCGTCTCCATATGGTCTTTGATCGTCTTCACAAACCTGTAAATACTGAGCGCGAAAAACCCACTTCCGACGAGCAGGAAGGGGTGAATCGAAAAGTAAAACGCGCCAAGGTAGTTTCCGAACAAGTCGTTGATCAATAGTCCGAGTACGAGAACGAAGAAGAAAGCGCCGCTGATAAAGCTCGGCACCCAGATGTACCGCACGCCTTTGAGATCATCCTTCCTCAGAACATAGGCAAAGTACCTCATTCCGTATAGTCCTACAGCACCCATGATGGATACTCCTACAGCATCTGTAACCAGATAGAAGATGTCTGCCACGGCGTGCCCTCTAATCCATCAAATCGTGTAGTTGCGGGAATCCAATTGAATACATATTGCATCTCGGGTACGAATCTGGCGTTCGTCTTGGGTGACTCGTACGTGAGCGGGACCACTTTACAAAGATGGGACGTAACGCTGTCCAGCTCGGCAAATGGCTTCAAGAATTGCAGCTTCTTGCGTGTGTGCTCCCTTGTCAAACGCTGTCTCACCGGCGCTGTTTGTGACGTGGGCAACAACGCCGACCGGGAACCGGCGCGCGCTAGAGAAGGCAAACAACGAGGCTGCTTGCATCTCCACTGCGAGCACTCCGTCTCCCGCGTGCCGATCAAGTTCCTCTTTTGTTTCGCGGTAAGGCGCGTCGGTGGTCCAAACTGTCCCGGACCGGACGGGCACAAGAGATTCTCTCACCAGTTCAGATTCCAGAAGCTCTGCCACGTCGGGCTGCGCATCAACGGTTGAGTTCGGCGACAGGTAGTGGTAAGAAGTCCCTTCGTCGCGTACTGCTCTCGTAACGCAGACGAGACCCGGTACAGGCATCGAGGAACTGACGCGACCTGCAGATGTGAGGCCCAAAACTACTCGCGCGCCTGAAATTGCCATCTGTTCTGCAACAAGTACGGCGTAAGGTCCCCCAATTGTACGGGGAACAATGCCGCAGGGGATGCCGTTCACATCCAGCAAAAACATCGTCGTGTGAAAGCAGGCCCACGACCTGCAAAGGGAAACTTTTCTCTGGGAGACGAGCCAATCCGTAAGATCGCCGTCGAACTCTAAAACGCAGACCTGTGGAACCGGCTCGCGGGCAAGACCTCGCTCCAAACGAACTGCCTCGACCAGAGCTTCCGGAGTAAATGAGGCTGGCGAGCCAAGAGAATGTTCCAAGAGTGGGATGGATTCCCGATGGTTGTACTTGCTCATTCTCTTCCTGATTATCCGGTCTCGATTTATGCGTGCATACCCATATCTCTTTCCCTGAGAGTGAAAATCCAAAAATTACGAGTATGCTCTAAAACTGAAAAACAGTTCTCAAAAAAAGGCGGCTATAAATAGGCCCCCCGTCGAGGGCCTCCCACGCGCGTATGAGTTTTGGGAGCTCTTCGTTAAGGCGTACTAGCGCATCGCACGCTTGTTCATGAATATCGGCAGGTATTTTTCCGCAAGCAGCCCCAAGAGTTCGCCGGTGTGATCGCGAACGACGTGGTTCAAGAACTGGACAGCAATCTCCGCACGCAAATTTGGATCAGAATCAAACGCCTTGTCCGCCAGCTCCAGACATTTTTCGCAATCGCTGATCGGATCAACCTTTGCAAGTTTTTTCAGCGCCTTCAGCTGCTTTTCAAAAAGTTTCGTTACCTTGGAAAGCCTCTCCTCCTGATTCAAGGTCTTTAGCAGATCCACCTTTTCGTCGTGCGTGAACTCTGGCGAGTTTGCGCAAAGATCTGCCAGTTCCCCGGGAGTGTTTGTGTGCTTTAGAAGACTGACGATCTCCTTCGGTATCTCCGGTATCAGTTCGATAAACTCGTCGATCTGTGTCTGTACCTTGTTGACGAGCGTACTTGGATCGTGAGAGAGAGGAACGGCGATCTCGCCTGCCCTCTCAAAAACTGCGCGCGGATAACCTGAATCCGATTCAATAATTTTCTTGATCTTGATTCGCCACATCCCCCTCAATTCCAGACCGTCGTCATTGAGCTGTCCTGCGATCTCCCCCTCGTCCTCAAGGATTCTCTTGGCCCTCTTCACAATTGCAAGCGTCCCGATCGCACTCGCTTCGGATTTTGTTGCGGGAATGAACGCAAGTATCTGGTGCTCGCGCAGCGCTTCCTCCATCGCTGTAATCCCGCGCTTTTCATTGACAACCGTCACGATCTCCATTCCTGGGAAGAGGACAAACTCTTCCGAGAGGAGCGCGGGAACTTCATAGTCCTTGGCCTCTAGAAAGCGGTCATTGAATTCGTTGTGGCTCATTTTTTCTCTTCTCTGCGTTCGCATTAGACCGAGAAAGCACGCGCGAGTTTAATTGCGCGAATCGAATAAAGATCCTCAAAACGGATTCAGTAGTTACTAGCAGATATATTGATATCTGAATGCGCGTTGTTTTTGCTCGACCTTCCTGATCGAGCGTAGCTCTTTAGCCAGTAGTACAGAAAGGGAATCGATACAGCTACCAGCCCAATTACAATCACGAGAAGGCTGTCCAGATTCAACTTTCGCAGGTCCGCGTGAGTTTTGAGAACTCACTTTATCGAGAGGTGTGATTTTCCGAGGTTGACTTCGCGGAAGGCCGGATGAATTTCCACTCCTAGATTCCGGGAGTCTGAAGGCGCCGAGATCACCCACGCATACGATCCGCCGCGGAGAGAAGTGTTGACGTGCGGGTGGTATCCGCGAGGAATCAGGACTGCGTCATAGTCGTGCACAACGTACGCACGTTCGTCGTCTCCATCCAGGATCAGCTGTACTCCAAAGCCCGGATTCAACCCGAAAAAGATGTACGCCTCAGGCTTGTCGTCGTGCTTGTGCGGTGGGTAGCTCGACCACTCACCAATAGAATCCTCGACGTATCCGGCGATGAACCTGTTTGCCGGATCCGCTTCAGTAATTGATTGCACCACAGTTCTCCGAAAAGTAGGCTGGCCGATTTTCATCTTTTGCGCGTCCGCATATTTTTTCACATACGGCGCGAATTTCTGAGAACCTTTAGTGTCTGCAACGAAAACAACCGCGCTGCCGTTCGTTTTTACCCGTGCAGGTTCACCGAGTGGCAAGTACATCATGTCCTTTTCAGCCAGAGAAGTTCCGTTCACGGTTACTCCACCCAATAGTGGAAAGACGAGACGCTCCTTTCCCGCAACTCCCGGAAATTCGTACTCAAAGACGCTAGAAGTTTTGAGGCACCTTAGAGAAAACCCATCGAGATCGAACATCTCGAACGGGACGTTCTCCTGCGCCCTGGTTTTTGCGTGCAATTTGTTAGAGCACTACCGCCGCGATCTTGTGAATCGCTTCGATGATGTCGTTGATTCCCTCGTCCGTATCCACGGGGCTGACGTCCACGTGCACCGCCCTGCCGAGAATATCCAGCGTTGGCGCGAGGTCTTTCTTTTGGAGCTGATCAACGCCGGGGACCAGGTGGCCCCACGCGGTAAAGACGTGTCCATCGTACCTCGCAGGATCGTACATCACTCCCGGATACATGCCGCTTACCCTCTTGATTCCCTCAGCCAAAATCGCGTCCCTGAAGGTTCGAGCTTTCTCGGGGGAATCCACGAAGAAGACAACCGCGACCCCGATTTCTCCTTCCGGATCAGGCAGGTGGCGGAACTCGATGCCGCCAATGTCTGAAATTCCTTTCTTGATCTTTGCCTTGTTTTTCCGCACCGCTGCGATGATCGAATCCTCTTTCTTTAACTGCGCGCGAAGAACAGCAGAGGAAATTTCGTTCAGACGATAGTTCACGCCGGGAAACGGCTTGATCTCGAGCTTTGGCACCTCGGGTTCTCCGGCGCGGAACGGAGTTCCAACGTCGTGAAACATTAGCATCCTCTCGTAGGTCATCCGGTCGTCGGTGACGGTAGCGCCTCCCTCGCCAGCAGAGATCATCTTGTTGAGCTGGAAGCTGAAGGAACCTACATTTCCGATCGATCCGAGTTTTTTTCCGTGGTAGCTGCCGCCGCCGCACTGCGCGACGTCCTCCAAGAGAAAGACCCCGTGGTCTTTGGCAATTTTCTTCAGCGGATCAAGGTCGCTCGGGACACCACGGATGTGGACCGCCATAATTACTTTGGTCTTGTCGGTGATTTTCCTTTCAACGTCAGCGGGATTTATCGTGAGCGACTTGTCCACGTTTGCAAGGACCGGCGTGCCCCTCGCCGCAACGATTGCACTTGGACACGAGACCCAGGCGTAACCCGGGAGGATGACCTCGTCACCCTCTTTCACGCCAAGACCAATTAGGGTGGTGTGAAGCGCCGCAGTACCAGAGGTGACTGCGAGCGCATATTTTGATCCAACGTAATTCCTGAATTCGTTTTCAAACTTGCCGGTAATATTGAGAAATTTCGGACCGTAGAACCTGTACGGCGACTGGGCATCCAGGACTTCAAGGACGGCGTCGACTTCGGCCTGATCGAAGGCTGTCGCGCCGGGATGCATAACCGGGAGCGGTTCTGTGCGGACTGGCTTTCCACCGTAGAGCGCGAGGGATTCCTTTGTTACCAACATGATCTTCTTGCCTGCAACTCCGAGACTTGGCGATTTAAATATAGTCGGCCGGTTTCGAGAATGCGAGAGGTCAGCATTATCAATGGGGAAAATCGGATGTAGCTTAGCACCTTGAAGGTCTCGGAAATTTTCTACTCCATACAAGGCGAAGGCCCCAATATTGGAGTACCCAGCGTGTTCCTGCGGCTGGCCGTGTGCAACCTCCAGTGCTCCTGGTGCGATACGAAGTACAGCTGGGACTTTCAGCACTACGACTATGGGAAGGAGGTGATCGAGATCGACGAGGATCAAGTTTCAAAACTGATCTTGGAATACAACTGCAGACGCCTCGTCGTCACCGGCGGCGAGCCGATGCTGCAGCAGGACGAGCTCGCTCCTTTGCTTTTTCGGTTGAAGGAGAAGGGGTTCGAAATCGAAGTCGAGACGAACGGCACGATCATGCCGAAGGAAGAAATGATGCGCGCCGTCGATCAGTGGAACGTCTCGCCGAAGCTCGAGAGCTCTGGCAACATATCTCTTGTGCGCGAAATGCCCGAGTGCTACCTGTACTTCAGCAACACGCCGAATGCATACTTCAAGTACGTCGTCGAAAGCCCTGACGACCTCGGCGAGATACTTTCGCTCGTGCGAAAATACAAAATTGCGCGCGAGCGAGTCATACTCATGCCGGAATCGACCTCCCCGGAGCTGCTTCGAGAAAAGAGCGCGTGGGTTGCCGAGATTTGCAAGGAAGAGGGGTTCCGGTTTACGACGCGGCTGCACATCATCCTTTATGGAAACCGGCGCGGAACCTGATGTTCTTTTAGAGCAACCGCGTTCCAAACAGCTAAATCCACGCTCGTCCGGTCCTGCGCTCGCACGCGCGTGGAAGACCCCCTAGGGGGTTATATATACTGGATATAAAGGCACTATTTATAGAAAATTGATTTCCTGAGATTTCCGTTCGAGGAATTTCTCGATTTTTAGGATATCTTTTCGAGCAAATTCTGTTGGTCTGGATTACTTCGTGGAATTTAAGGCGTACTCAAAAAAATGGCTTTAGGCAGTCCCTCGCAATATCGATCTTTGTTTTTCCGTTTCCCGCTCGTCAATTTTCATTTTAGAAGTTAGAATCACTCCGTACTCGTTTCTTGCTTTTTCTTCAGAGACGTACCCCAGTTGTACGTCTCGCAAAACCGAAGTAGGGTGGCGATCTAAGGGACTTCCGTAGCCGCCACCGCCACCGGTCCGGAATGAAATCACAGCGCAGCCGTCCAGGGGGAAATGTGTCACTTTGCTGTGTCGTTTGTCCAGTTGGACAACGTTTGTCGTACCGTCCTTTCCTCCGAGCACTCCCCAAGGTGGGGAATACTTGTTTCGCTCGTAGCAAAAGGTGATGTGGCACGGATAGCGCGTCCGGTAGTCTCGCCTGACGCCCAACCCGCCGCGGAATTTGCCGGGACCTGCGGAGTCCTGGACGAGCTCCCATCTCAAAACGTCCAGCGGGTAGTTTGCTTCCAGCATCTCAGTCATGGGGTACGAGACGTTGCCCTCGCACACGGCGTAGGCGGTGATTCCGTCGAAAAATGGGGTGCCGCCCCACCCTCCTTGTAGCGTGTCCACGAGAACGTAAAAGTGATCTGCCCCATCTTTGCCGTAGATAAAATCGATCACGTCGGAGCCGAATGTGCCGCCGATCGTCCGCTGGGGGAGGACCGGCGAGAGAATCCGGAACAACAAATCAACTATGCTGTGCGGCGTTTCCAGCCACAGATTCACCGGTGCGGGCGGGATTGGATCGAAAATGCTTCCCTGTCTCGTTACGACTTTGAGCGGCCGGAAAAAACCGTCGTTTATTAGTGACAGCGGGTCGATAAGAGACTTGAACGCGTACTTCGCGTAGGATATGGTATTGGACTTGGGGCTGTTCATCGGACCGGCGCTCTGGTCCGCCGAGGCGCTGAGGTCCATGACAAACTCTTCTTCCTTTACCGTGACCTTTATGTGAACTCGCAGTTTCTTGCTTATTGGATGATCGTCATCACCGTCTCCGTCCAGAAAATACTCGCCTTCAAATGTCCCGCGTGGAAGAGCTCGCAGTTTTTGCCTCGCCTGATCTTCCGATTGATCCAGGATGTCTTTCACGTACTCCAGATAGTTGTTCAACCCGTATTTTGCGACGAGATCCTCGATTCTCTTTCCGCCGACCCTCAGGGCTGCGACCATCGCGCGGATATCGCCCATGACTTCAGCCGGCAGGCGGATGTTGGTAATCAACAAGCGCTCAACGTCGCGGTTGATCTCTCCCTTCCTGAAGAGCTTCACCGGCGGCATCCTGAAGAGTTCTTGAAACACCTCGGTCGTGTTTGTCTGGTAGCCGGACGGGTGCGCGCCGCCCATGTCTAGGACGTGGCCCTTGACGGAGGTGAATGCGATGAGCTTCTCCCCGGCGAAAACTGGAAACAGGCAAGTCACGTCGTTTCCGTGGCTTCCACCACCAAGGTACGGGTCGTTGCAAATGATCACGTCGCCGGGATCTAGTTGTTCATCATCGAGAGCCTCGAAGGTTGCCTCGACCGCGTTTGAGAGGTTGTTTGCAAAAACTGGCGTGCCGGCCAGACTCTGCGAGAGGAGGTTTGAGTCAGCGTCCACGATCCCGCAGGCAAAATCTTTCGAGTCGTAAATTGCGATGCTGTAAGCTGACCGGATTAGAGCAGTCTCCATGTCTTGCGCAACGCGGTGGAGATAGTTTCTCACTATTTCTTGAGTAATAGGATCTTTTTTCTTCATGTCTTTCACTCCGGTGCGATTACGAGATGACCAAAATGATCTACTTCAGCGCTGTAGCCCTCAAGCAGGAGAGTCGTGGATACACTTTCCTCGAAAATGGCGGGACCTGAAACTCTGTTGTTCGCAAGGACACGTGTCCTGTCGTAAATCTTGCACTTTTTGAAAGAACCGTCAAGGTATACTTCTCGGGTTGGGTTGATGGAGTCTGGAGGCGGCTCTTGAGTTCCCGACTTTATCCTCGGGAGAGTAGCCTTGCTAGTCTTGCCGATCGAAGCTAGTCTCAGTGCAACAATTTCCTTCGGCTGTTCTGGCGCGTTGTGCAGGTATCGCCCTAAATGAAGTTCGTCGAACTTTTTCTCGAGCTCCGCTAGGTAGTTTTCATCTTGAAGTATCTGTCCGAAGAGCGGTAAAGTGAGAGCGTGTCCCTGGCCAACGTACCTTACGTCGAGCTCTCTTATCAAAATCAAGTTGCCTTCCGAGATCCCTTCCTCGATCATTGTTTTTCTTGCCTCTGCTTCCATCTTTGAAAATCTGTGTTCGAGGTTTCCCAGGTCGAGCTTTTCCAGACTCATGATGAATGTTTGGACGTAGTCTCTTCTAAAATCCGCGGTGAGCATTCCCCACGCGGAAAAATTTCCCGGCATTGTGGAAACGATGATTCTCTTGATTTCCAGTTCACGCGCGATGCTGTTTGCATGAAGCGGACCTGCGCCGCCGAATGAGACCATCGCAAACTCCCTCGGATCAATCCCGCGCTCGATTGTCATCGTCCTGATCGCGGAAGCCATGCTTGGAATTGCAATCTTCAGGATTCCTTCCGCGGCTTCCCAGAGATCCATGGAGTATTGATCTGAGATTACCTTTAGAGCGTTCCTCGACAGCTCCGGATAGACCTTCATCTCGCCGCCGAGAAAGTTTTCCGGATTGAGGCGACCCAGGACGAGATTTGCATCGGTGACGGTGGGTTTTGTTCCTCCCTTACCGTAAGCTGCCGGTCCCGGCGAGGCGGATGCACTCATAGGACCGACGTGAAGGGCTCCGGTCGAGTCGATCCAGGCGATGCTGCCGCCTCCGGTGCCGATTGCGTGGATATCGACAGCGGGAACGAGCAGCGGGTACCCGTCCGGTCCTGATGTAGGAGTCGTTATTCTCATCATGGGGGTTGTTTCGTACTTTCCGTTGACCACTAACTCGACGTCGAAGCTCGTGCCACCCATATCCGCCCCGATCAGGTTATCGAGCCCCAGAATACCGCCGAGAGTTCGAACAGCCAGAATCCCGCCAACCAGACCGGAGTTGATTGTGTGTACTGGAATTCTGCGCGCGAGAGCTGCGGTCATCAGTCCGCCGTTGGATTGAATTAACATCAACCGACCGGGGAAACCCAGTGAGGCAATCTTTTCCTCCAGGACGCCAAGATAGCGATTCATTATGTGGAGTAGCAAAGTGTTGAGAACTACTGTCGAGGTGCGCTCGTACTCGTTGTATTCTCTAGTTATTTCGGTTGAGATGGAGACGAGAATGTCAGGATAAGTTTTCTTGATGATAGAGCGGACCTCTTCCTCCTGTCCACTGTTTGCATAACTGTTTATCAGACATACAGCGATCGCTCTAACTCCACTTTCTACCAGCTCGCGAACAAAACTCCTTACCTCATCGGAGTCGAGTTTTTCTAATTCATCACCCTTCGAGCTGATTCTGCCGGCAATCTCGATCCTCCTGTTCCTCGCAATTAACGGCTCTGGCATCCTGTAAAAGGGGTCGTACATATTGACGCGATTACCCCTTCCAATTTCCAAAACATCCCGGAATCCCCGCGTGGTGAGGAGGGCAGCGTCCTTGAAAGCTCCCTGAATTATTGCGTTTGTCCCTACGGTAGTGCCGTGGATGAATCCTTGAACTTCCTCCAGCGAGTCTTTCAGTCTCAGAATGGAGGTCAGAACGCCCTCGGCGTAGTTGTGAGGAGTAGAGGGAATTTTTGAAAGCTGGACCCTGCCTTCCTCGTCCAACAACACGGCATCGGTGAAAGTGCCGCCGATATCGACAGCTAGCCGGTACAAATTTACAATTCTCCTGAAATTCTGTGAGAATTTAACTAAATTGCAGGGAATGATATTTTACTAGGAGTTCAATCCTTTGGCTGTTAATATGAGCTCTACAACCGCAGATGAAACGGAACTATTCAAAAGGATAGAGAAGGAACTTTACACGCCAGTTATTTCTGATTCGCTTGACCAGCTGGGTTACCGGGACAATGCGATGTCCTATAGAATAAGACCCCTCCGCGAAGATTTCGTTTTTGCTGGCAGAGCAAGGACGGCAAACTGGATCGACGTTTTCGTCCGCGATCCGAATCCTTACCAAGTTGAGATCGAGTTCATGGACAAGTTGAAAGCAGGTGACGTGGTCGTGACCAACACAGATGTACCGCTGCGCAATGCCCCGTGGGGAGAGCTGATGAGTACAGCTGCAAAACAAAGAGGGGCAAGGGCCGCTGTTATCGACAGTTGTGTTCGCGACGTGAAAAAGATCTTTGCTCTAAACTTTCCAATATTTGCAACGGCTATCTCACCTCTCGATTCCAACGGGAGGGGGCGAATGATCAACTACGATGTTCCAATCAGATGCGGTGGAGTGCTGGTTCATCCCGGAGAGTTGATTGTGGGTGATTATGATGGGATCGTCGTTGTGCCGAAGAAAATAGAAAAGGAGGTGCTTGATCTTGCATTCGACAAAGTGGCCAAGGAAAATACCACGCGACAGGAGCTCATGGAGGGAAAGCTCCTTAAGCAGGTCTATGACAAGTACGGGGTTCTATAGCTACTCTGGCGGGATTTCGCGGAAAGCAAGGCCGATATCCAGACCTCGGCCCTTGTAGTAATACCGCATGCCGACATAAGACAGAGCTCCTATGACGAAGGCTCCGATTGTTGGAACTATCGTACCATATCCGAAGGCTCCGATAGCAAGTGGATTTTCAAGGGACACCACAGAGAGATAGCTCATGAAAATGATGGGAAGCTGTCGGTTTGAGAAAAACGGTCATTTCATCAATCTTTTCGATCTATCGGTTTACTCAAAAACTGACAAACCGATAGATTTTATTCTGTAATGTTTGCTCTATCTGTTTGACTGATTTGAACCAAACCGATAGTTCGCGTCCTTCAAAGGCTTCTCCGTGGGACAAAGCTCCACAGGCGGTAGCAATCATCAGAACTATTGGCAAAGCCAAGCCCACAACGAGTCAGAGACTTACCAAGAAGCTCTCAGAGCTTCTAGACGAACTAACAGACATCCGTAAAGACGATCCTCGAATCATCATCAAACTCACTAAGAAGCTGCGCGTCAAGTACACGTATCACACCAACAGCATCGAGGGCAACACACTGACAGAGGCGGAAACACGGTCTTTCATCGAGACAGGGATGACTGTGTCAGGCAAGCCACTCCGCGATTTCACCGAAGCCAAAAACATCCTAGAAGCTCTCAATATGATTCTTGATATGGCGCAAGCAAACGAACCACTCAAAGCCTCCGACATCCTGGACCTCCACAAGATCGTTGTAAAAGACACTGAAGAAGCAAACCCAGGATACTTCAGGAAAGGTTTCGTCAGGATCGGAAACAGTCCCTACGTTCCACCCCCAGCTTACGAGCTCAACACTCTTGTCGATGAGATGCTCGCCTACATCAACAATAATCCAGATAAACTCGATCCGATCGAACTCGCTTTCAAGCTACATCTATGGTTCGTATGCATTCACCCATTTGATGACGGCAACGGGAGAGTCTCCAGACTGCTTGCGGGTCTGATTCAACTAAAACACCACTTACCACCGATAATCATCAAGAGGGAACACAGGAAACGTTACTGGTCAGTCCTAAGGAATGTGCAAAACAAGCGGGACTCAAAAGAGTACTACGACTTCATGGCAGAAGAGTACGTAGCCACTCTCACGGAGTACGTCTCAGTTGGTAGACAGGCAGGTCCAGAAGACAATCTGATCCCACTAGCCCAAGCTGCGAAGGAGTACAAGATAGATCCTGAGTATCTCGGTCTTCTAGCACGTACAAGCGTGATCAAAGCAATGAAGAATGGCGGGCGATGGATGATAAGGGTCAAAGACATGGACGACTACTTGTCTCATCGAAGAAAACCAAAACAACGCTTGCAATCCCGCCACAGAAAGCGATACCGAACCTGAGAGGGACAGTTTTCGAAATACCTTAGAGATTTGAACTTCGATAGTAGAGTGCGGCGTAAATCCAAGCCGTACTTGTGATATGAACACTCGATGCCCTACTGAGAAAGGGGTTTTTGTTTGTCAGGAAGGAGGGCGCGAATCGTCGAATCCCTATACAGATCGGAAAAGATCCATAAATTCCTGACCGGGTTCAGAAACTAGGCTTTTACTGTACATTCATTCACGACATCTTCACGCAATTCGATCCCCAGTCCCGGCTTGTCTGGAATCTTTAGGTTTCCGTTTTCGGCGGCAAAGGGCGTCTTTATGAGGTCCTGCAACAGCGGACTTTTTGTCCGCCTGAATTCAAGTAGAGTGGCAGGCGACATTGCAGATATCCACTGAAGGTTTGCGGCGACGTTTATCGCTGAGCTAAATCCATGTGGAACGAGCGAGAGATTCCATGCTTGAACTAGATCGGCAATTCTCATCCCCTCCGTGAATCCTCCAGCTCTTCCCAGATCTGGCTGGATAATGTCCGCAGCATGGGACGTGATCAAGCGTTTGAATCCAAATCTGTTATACTCGCCTTCACCTGTCGCAATCTTGACCGGACTTTTGTCGGTCAGCCAAACAAAGCCATCAACATCATCCTGCGGCAGCGCTTCCTCCAGCCAGAAGATATTGTACTTTGCAAGTTTCCTGGCCATCTCCAGCGCATGTACAGGAGTCCAGTTGACGTACCTGCCCACGTCAACCATGATGTCGATCTTCGGACCCAAAGAGTCGCGAAGATATTTTACTGCAGCTTCGTCCTTCTCCGCATCCAGTCCGTAAGCTGTGTCGCGAGTTTGTCCCCAGCCAAATTTTACTGCCTTGTAACCTTCGCCTGTCCAGACTTTGGCTTCATCAGCCATTGAATCAAAGTTTTCCATGTCGAAGATAATGCTCGCATAGATCTTCACTGATTCGCGAAAGCGACCGCCGATTAATCTGGAGACAGAAACTCCTAGTGATTTACCCATCAAGTCCCAGAGCGCAATATCCAGCGCACTGATCGCGTGCATTACGGTGCCCATCCTTCCAAACCACTCCGTCTCGAGGTAGAGCTTCTCCCAGATTGCGCGCGGGTTTATCGGATCTAGCCCCACGACCATGGGTTTTATTCCCCTTTCGAGGATCAGGGCAGTTGCAAGTCCCGCTTCGTCGTTCTCACTCTGGGCACAGGCCTCGCCGATTCCAACCAGTCCATTGGATGTTTCGACTTCGACCATGCATACGCCCGGACCGGCGGAAAGCGAGCGCTCTTTGTTTTTGAGCGCGGTAGCCTTGATGTTTGTAATCTTCAATTCGTTTCTCCGAGATTTTCTTCTCTGAATAAGGTTTTGTACGAAGAAATTTCGGGAACTGACCGGATTGAGAATAAGATAGAGTTAGAGGTGAAGTCAGTAGCTACTCATCTAAGATGCCGAATTAAAAGCTGAGGAACTTTGACAATCATCTTGTCTTTTTATTTAGCAATTTCAGTCGAGTGATGGGCATCAAAAAACATACATTACTTCACATACGAGGCGGCAAATTGCAATTTCTTGGAAGTCTCGTCAGGCAGGTCCTTCGGCAGAATTACCTCCATTCCAAGTAGTTCTCCCTTTTCGTTCAGATCGAGAATAACGCTATCGCTGAGCGGCTCAGTTTGTGTAATCTTGCCCGATCGGATTTTTACATAGAACGCCTTGGCTTGATCATCATAGGTTACTGAAGCCAAATCTTAGAAGCCTCCTTCGATCAACCTTCATTGCTGCTATTACAAGTTCCTCTTCATAACCGTTACTAGTTTTTTCGTAGATCACTTTCACATACATGTCCCGTATTTGGACAAATGAAGCCAGTCTTTTACCACGAGTTACTATTGTTTCAGTTAGGATTGATTCTTTCTCTGACATACTTGTCTGTGAATTCGGCGATAACAAGAGCCGGCGTAATGGCTTCTCCGCTTTCAATGAAAGGGTCGCGCTTTTTCTCCCCTTTCAGTGCCAGCAAAATATTCGATCCATGCAAAGGTATCAATCACTTCCATAATCTCCACATTCACTTTTGAAACTCTTCGTGCTCTAATTGGGTTAGGCGAACGTGTTTTCGTTTATCGATCCCGAACATGCTCGGTGGCACATTTTCAGCGATCTCAATTAACGAGTTGATTGTTTGATCTAGATTGTCGGCATGTCTTGATTTCATGATCCTCTTTAACTTCTCCACAGTTGCTTCTTTGACTGCTATCGTCGTCATAGTGTAATATAGAATATAGCCTATATTATGTATGTTAGCTCAAAATCCCAAAACTATTCGTTCGGAATTCGATTCAATGTTTAGGTCATGATTCTCTGGAAGCTCGGCTAAACGACCTTAGTATGGTGTTGAAAGTAGGAGGGTGGTCTTATTATCCAAGATGAGAGAGGAGTAGTGCGGGATCCTTGGGAACAAAATTCGTCACCTTTGACTGCTACGGGACTCTGGTTGACTGGAGAAGTGGAATCGAAAATAATTTTCGTAATCTGTTTAATGGAGGAAAGGCTCTAGTCGGAACAGACATTTTCAGGAAGTATGTCGAGCTCGAAGCAAAGGTAGAGAATAGTTATACTTCTTACAAAGAAATTCTTGCGCACACTTCCTTGAGGCTCGCAAACGAGTTAGGGCTGAAGCAGGATAGCAATTCAGCGGAGAAATTTGCAGAAAGCATAACCCGCTGGAAAGCGTTTCAGGATTCTGCTCCAAGCCTCAGGGAGCTCGGTAGGAGGGGATACAAGAGAGTAATCCTATCTAACATTGACAGTGTTCTGCTTTCCGAGACAATTAGGAACAACAAGCTTGAAGTTGATGGTTTCATTACGGCCCAAGATGTAAAATCGTACAAGCCTGCAAAAGATCACTGGCTAAAGTTCTTTCAAGAATACTCTGCTGACAGGGATGAAACGCTCCACATCGCAGGCAGCATTTACCACGACGTTATCCCCGCAAGCGAATTGGGACTGCGAACGGTCTGGGTAAACAGATATGGCGAACGGCTTCCCGCTGATGCGAGCCCGACCTTTATAGTTGACAGTCTTTCAAGTCTGCTAGAGTCCGGTGTAGTGTAGTTTCAGAATCTAGCTGTCCTTTTTCTCGTGTAAACTGCTAGGCCCGTCATCACTGAAGTTACAGCAGCCACTACAAGGAGATACGATGTAGAGAAGCTCGTTGCGGAAGTATTCGACCCGGAAGTCGTGAGTTGCGTTGTAGATGGAGTACTGTTGGAAGTTTGGACCGATTCTACTGTTGAAGATGAAACTGAAGCATTTCCCAAGGTAACATTCGAAGAGCCGCTGCGCGCATAGTTTAGATTTCCAAATGGAATTTGAGGCATAACCGGAAAAGTGGTTGAATTCTGAAATAACACTGGTGTTCGCATTGAAGCCCAGTCAAAGAAATCGAGTGGAATGTTGGAGGCTCCAACGAGCGAGTTCAGCGCCGGAAGGTTCCAGTTGTACTCGATGAACGCAAGAATTGAGAGATGATTCAGCTCCGTGTGCGACACATAGTTCTCCTTTGCAAAGGGAGAGATTACGATGAACGGAACGCGAAAGCCAAGCTGATAACCATCCAATTTCGGAGGCGGGACCTGATCATAATAGCCGCCGCCCTCGTCGTAATTGATGAAGATTACACTCGAGTTCCAGTACGGGCTTGCCATTACATGGTTGACTATAGCAAGTAGCCAAGTTTCACCAACAGTGACATTGCCCGACGGGTGCTGGTCATTTGCTTGGGAGCCGAGGGAGCTAACATAGACGAACGAAGGTAGATCCGGAGATTGCAGCGCCTCGTAAAGGACGTTCAAGCTATGAAAGTTTGACGAGTAGTTTGCAATACCGGGAGAGAAAAAGTTCATGGGATAATCGTTCGAGTAGCTGTTGTATACGTCCCAGCTGACGTTGTGCTGGTTCAACTCGGAGAAGATCGTCTGGTTGAATGGGACGTATGGTGGAGGACCGTAGTCACTCGTTACCGGCGTGTAGCCTGCGAGTGACATCAAACGGTTCGGGGTCGTTTCGCTCAATACCGTGGAGAAATAATTGTCACCCAGTCCGTAGTCCAGTGCCCAGTCCCACTCGACCGGAATCTGCGCGTTGGTGAAGTAAGTCATCGCCTGCTTTCCCGAGTACCGGGCAAAGCCGGAATTTGTTCCGTTTGCGAAATCTTCTGCGTACACCGATTCATGCGGGTTTGTCGTGTTTACGGTGCCCGCTGGAAGCTGGGTTAAATTCGGTGTACTTCCATTGAGGATGTCCAGAGGCTGCTCTATGCCGGAGTTAGTTTGGTTTGTGTCTCCGACGGGATAATTCCCAAAGAAATTGTCGAAGCTGTGGTTCTCTTCCATGATGTAAATAACGTGTTTGATTGGAGTTTGAGTGGTTGACTCCGCGTTTGTAGGATGCGAGCTAGAGAATAGGAGCAAAAGTAGAAGGACGACCATCAAGATGGATTTATTATTCAAACGAAGAATGTCCATGTCATTACAGATTTGTAAGTTTGTCGCGCATAATTTAGATATGTACTAAACAGGTTCGTACAGTTCATGCATGTATCAAAAGATTTGATCCGATAAATGATCGAGGTTGAAGAAAAGGAGAGAAAGAAGCAGGAGATACAGGCAGTCATAGATGATGTTGAAGAAAAAATTCGGCAGCTCGATCGAGATGAATACTATCTCACTGAGCATGCTTACCTGATGACATATGACGGTAAAATTCACACAAATCCAGGCTCTCCTGGAGATCGGATCTCAGAAGTATATACCTACAATATTGCAGTCTGGCTGACGAATTGTAGAGAGTCTTACGAATTTACAAAGAAAAACGGTAAAGATGACAAGGGCAACGGACAAGTCTACTGGGCACTTAATTCCCGACACTGGTTTCACTTAGCAAAAAACAGCGGAGCACTAAAAGTGGGAAGCGGCGCCCACGCCAGAATTGGAGAATTGATTGAGGACAACGGAATCCTGAGCGCTACTAATTCTCAGCTGAAGGATTTGAACAAGAAACTTTCAGGAGAACTCAAGCAGAAAGATGAAGAAATTCTCAGAATGAGGGATGAAGTTAAGAGGTTGGAAGAAAAATTACCGACTCGTTCTATCAAATGACTAAATCATTATCGAGCTAATAGCTAGCTTTTCAATTTCTACGGCCTCATTCATGACCCATGTGCTTACCAGCGGAATATTCGATTAACAATTAATACTAGCAAAAATTGTGATTCTCGAAGGGACTGATCCCTTTTTTGTCAGAAAAATCAACCAAAAGCCCAAAGCTCAATCAGGAATTGGAATTACTTCAAGCACGGGTACGAAATCTCTCTTCCATCACTCTCGATCGAGATCTAGCTGAAGTCTCACTTGAAGTTAATTTTCTTGAAGAACAGGTAAGAGCAGATTTTGGAAGCTACTCACCGGTTGCATTGTTGAGAGCTAAGGAGAAAATCTCACTCTTCAATCAAAAGGCCGAAATTCTCAATATCGAATTGCGCCGGAGAACATCCAAGTAAGTTATTGATCGCTCCTTCGTCTCTAAAACTTTCCACAAGATACTGTAGCGGAATTATAGTATAATCTTCGACGGCAAGTGCTGGACTCGGCGTGGATTAGTCAGTCGATTGTCATCCTTGTGTGGTGACTAAAGAGCTTCCCTGATAATGATAAAGGGCTCATCAAATGGCATGCTTTGATGATGTTGGGATAGAGCGACCGGAGAATTCCTCAAGTGGCCCCATCCCTTTTTCAGAGTAACACTTGCTTTCGTTCTACAATCTCTTTTCAGTCCCGATCACTTCACAACCCAGCTATGCCTTAACTCTTCTTGCGCTGGTGATTTCGACAAGACAAACTCTGCTCAACTCATCGACCCAATATTCATTTTAGTGGGATAGTCGCTCGTGAAATAAAGGAAATTCGATTTTTCGAATCGCAGTTGATTACTAGATGGCTCCAACCAAGAAAGTGAGTAGAACAAAGAAAAAGTCTCCGTCCGAAAGAAAAAGCAGTGGGATTCTTGGACCCGGCAAGAAAGCTCCAAATTTCTCGCTGAATAGCACTCCAGATCAGAAGGTCAGTCTGAGCGACTTTCGCGGGCGTCCAGTCGTTCTTGCTTTCTATCCCGCTGATTGGAGTCCGGTTTGCACAGATCAGATGTCTTTGTACAGTCAGATAATGCCAGAGTTTCAGAGATTCAATGCAGAGGTCTTTGGAATATCCGTTGACGGAGCGTGGTGTCATGTAGCCTTTTCCAAGAACAGGAATCTCCAATTCTCGCTTCTTGCGGACTTTGAGCCCAAGGGCAAGGTCGCTTCATCATACGGAGCATACTCTGCTCGGACGGGGGAAGCGGAACGAGCCCTCTTTGTGATTGATGATAAAGGTGTGATCCGATGGAGCTATCTGTCTCCTGACGGAGTAAATCCCGGTGCGGACGGAATTTTGGATGCACTAGAGAAATTGTATCCGGATAAGAAACAGCACCAAGTAACACAATCCACGGGTGTTGCATCATGAGCTCAATACACATCCCCAGCCTCAAACAACCTGTTACCGAGAAGGACCACATTCAGGGTCCCCCGGACTTTGCGGTGACTCTTCTGGAGTACGGCGATTATCAATGTCCATATTGTGGGGAGGCATACCCGATTGTGAAGAGGGTACAGGAAAAGTTCGCGACTAGTCTGCGCTTTGTGTTTAGGAATTTTCCCTTGACTAACGTCCATCCCTATGCAGAGATTGGTGCGGAGATTGCAGAATCTTCTAGCGCACAGGGAAAATTTTGGGAGATGCACGATTTCCTCTACGAACACCAGTCATCTCTAGCAAATCCTGAATTCTTTTTGAATTACGCGCAAGAGAACCTAGGTCTCGACTCTGACAGGATGAGGAAAGAGATTTCGAGTCATGCCCATCTGCCCGAGATCAAGGAAGATTTCATGACTGGTGTGCGAAGCGGCGTGAACGGTACTCCAACATTTTTTATTAATGGACTCAGGCACAACGGAGATTATCAATTTGAGACTCTCGTAGCTGCGATTGAAAATGCGTTGATGCCGCCGAAGCCAAGTAGATCATCGCCTAACAAGAAGAAAGCTCCTACAAAGAAGTCGAAAGCACCGGCAAAAAAAGTTCGAGCTCGATAAGCGCAGATCATCTCGTTGAGTATAATGTACTTCAACGAGCGCTGAGGAACTTTTTTGGCTTCCTTGGTGATTTAGTCATTAGAGCCGGCGAGCAACGGCACAAAAATCAAACGTTCGCCTCACTGTGCAATGATAACTGGAGAAGGAAATTGTGGTATAGGCGAGAAAAAACTCAGCACGTAAGGGTCTTCATAAGGACAAGATGCGTGGCTGTCCGATCTTTCATCATTGACGTACCGGTGTGGTCACCTGCTGGACGAGCAACAACGCGGAAATGGTCGGTTGAATATGAGTACCAGCTTGACAAAGTTCAGAAGCTTATGATCCAATATGCCACGGATCTCGCCTTGTCAGCAGGCCTAAGAGTTAGGATAACGGATATTTCGAAATTGAATGTGTTAGAGCGGACAATATTATCTGTCTTCAAGAGGTTGCCCGATGCCCCAATAATTTTCGTCCCTGATGTCGTGTTCTCCCGAGTTTTGGCGAATCGTAGGTTCAATGATTCCATCTTCGATCTCAAATGGATTGCTTCGATAAAGAGACTCGCCTAAACTTCTGGCGAAAAGAACAACTGACACTACTTCGCTCGAGTTTCGTAGACCACCTAAGGGAGAACAAGGGTTCTGAATTCGTTGCACCCGTTCATTACACTAGATACTCTTTGAACAAAATACTTTCAAAACGTGGATCTCTTTCTGCTAGCCGCGTACCACTTTGCAAAATATGTAATGATGATATCTGCGCCAGCTCTTCTAATTGCATGCAGCGTCTCATTAATCACTCTATCTTCGTCAAGCCATCCATTCAATGAAGCTGCTTTGATCATGGAGTATTCTCCACTCACATTGTAAGCAGCCAGAGGCAAGAAGAACTTTTTTCTCACCTCGCTCAATACATCAAGATACGGTAGCGCCGGCTTCACCATGATAATGTCCGCACCTTGATCAACATCGATCTGTGTCTCGCGTAGTGCCTCTCTCATATTTCTCGGATCCATCTGATAGGTCTTCCGATCCCCAAAGCTGGGCGCGGAGCCAGCTGCTTCCCTGAAGGGTCCATAAAAAGCCGAGGCGAATTTTGAAGAGTACGACATTATAGGAAGAGAATCATATCCATGCGAATCTAGAGCTTCTCTGATTGTCCTCACCTGGTTATCCATCATCGCACTGGGTGAAACTATATCCGCCCCCGCCTCCGCTTGGGAGAGTGCGATTTTTGCAAGGTACGAAAGTGTATTGTCGTTATCGACAATTCCTTTGGGATTGAGTATCCCACAGTGTCCGTGCTCGGTGTAACCACACATGCAAATATCGCAAATTACGATGAGGTCTTTGTTGACTTTCTTTATCCGTCTTATCGCCTGCTGGACTATGCCATCCGGATTGTACGCCTCGCTTCCAACTAGATTTTTTTTCTTTGGAAGTCCAAAAAGCAAGACTGCATTAATCCCAAGGTTCGAAATCTCATTGATCTCTTTGTCGAGTTCAGCATCCGGAGAGTACCTGAAGATTCCAGGCATCGCCTCGATTTTCTCTTTGATCCCATTTCCCTCTTTTACAAAAATGGGCAGCACAAGATGTTCCACATCAATGAAAGTCTCAGAGACGAGCGCCCTAAGTTGGGATGATAAACGAAGCCTTCGAGGCCTCGTCGATGTGAATTTCTCACGCATTCTTTCAATATTACTTGTCTGAACTGATACCAATTTCCTAACCACTCTTCTTGACCATAATCCTAAGATGCCCGGAAATCTAAAATCGATTCAACGAGGCCATCGATTGTATGGGTTTTGGCAATCGAATGGACATCTAGCCCGTATTGTTTTGCTCTTTTGGCCGTCACAGGTCCAATGCAATGCACCAGCATTCCTCTAGCTTTGATTTCCATAGAGGAGATGGATCTGAAAAGGCCTTCAACCGTCGAAGGACTAGTTAAGGTAATGTCCGTGAGGCTTTCCAGGGTTGCTTTCGAAATTTTTCGACTCCGCAAGTGAGTTGCATAAACAGGAGCCTCGAATACTTTTGCGCCCGAAGCTTCGAGTACATTGGAAATTTCATTGTTTGCCCCTTCCACTCGGGCTAGGAGTACCTTCTTGCCAGTCAAGTTCACAAAATCTGTGAGCTCAGTTGCAAGACTGATTGTCAAAAACTCGCTGGGCTCAAAAGACGATCTGAATCCTTCTCGTTCCAGCGCTTGTTTTGTGGAAGGACCAACACAAGCGAATTTTGGCTTGGACAGCTCGGCATTTTTCAGCTTTTCAAGAAACTCCCTAGCTCCCTTTCTGAGATTACATCTTCTGAAAAAGGCGCGTACGCCGTTTGCACTTGTAAAAACTATCCAGTCAAAATCATCAGCAATTGCAATCGCGCGATCACACTCGACCCAGGATGAAGGAGGGGAAATTCTGATTGTTGCAAGTTCCACTACATTTGCCCCGAGGGTTTCAAGCTGTCTTTTTTGAAGATAGTTTCCCTCAACAGTACGAGTGACAAGAATCGTTCGACCGTAAAGTGGCGAATTAGTTCTTGAAACACTTTGTGATAATTCAATTTTCTGTAAAGTCAATTACTATTCACTTGTAATATTTCTTGAGACGTTGTGCAAGCTGCAGTCCAAGAGATTCCGCATTTTTCGTTGTTCCGATTATCTTGGATCTCGCTATCCCTTTTCCGTCTCTAGAATTAGAACTTCCAACCAACCCTTCAAGAATCAGTTTCTTTGGGTTTGATTTTCGAATAGTAGCTAAAGCAGCAACCGGCAAATTGCATCCTCCACCCAGCTCTCGAGTGAAAGCGATTTCCGCCGCGACAGACAGCCTGCTTTCCTGATGATCAATTTTCGAGACAATCGATTTCGTTCGAGAGTCATTTTTTCTAACTATCACAGCGAGCGCGCCCTGCCCCGGACTAGGAAGCATAACGCTGAGTGGTATAATCTTCCCAAGCTTGAGTCCCAATCGATTTAGTCCGGCTTTTGCTAGAACAGTGGCATCAAGATCTGATTCTTGCATTTTTTGTAATCTCGTTTGGACATTTCCGTGGATCTCGACAATCTGAAAATCTGGTCGAAACGATCTAAGTTGCATCGCCCTCCTCACACTGCTTGTGCCAATTTTTGCCCCCTTTGGAAGGTTCTTCAGCGTGTACGCATCATTCTTTGCAACCAGTACATCAAGAGGAGATTCGCGTCTTGGAATGGCTGCAATTTCAATTTCATCAGAACTAAAGTTAGCGATTGGAACATCTTTCAGGCTGTGCACTGCCACATCGATTTGTTTCTCCACTAACGCCCGATCTATCAGGCGAGTAAATGCTCCCTTCCCATCGAAGTAACCCTTAGTTTTTTGGGATAGTTCATCCCCTTCGGTTTTCATCGTTTTAATTTGAAAATCGAACGCTTTCGATCCATTATTTCTCCTCAGCTGGTTGACTACAATCTCGGACTGGGCGAGCGCCAGCGGACTTCCTCTGGTTCCGATCGTTATAACTGGAAGCGCGTCCAGACCCTCATTCTTCACTGCCTAATTTTACCTCAAAAAGAGTTACTTCGATCTCCCATTTTATAGGAAGAATTCTTCCTTGAAAGATCAGGCATATCCAGACGCCGCGCACCAAGATGCTCGCGATCGCATCAATTCCAATTTGAGAGCTTTATCGAAGCCAATATCATCAATAGGATTTTCTCCTCGAAATTCTTTAACCGCGCGCACCACTTCTCCTACAATGATCAAGGCAGGAGAGCTCACCTTCTCCTTCACAGCACCATCCAGAATTTCTCCCAAAGACGAGAAATAGATTTTCTGGTTAGGCGTTGTTCCAGCTTCGATAATTGCAACCGGCTTTGAGAGCGTCGCTCCACCATTGACAAGTTTTTCTGCAATTTCCTGGATTTTCGCAACTCCCATGAAAATGACCAAGGTATCAACTGCAGATGCCAGTCTCGCAAAGTTTACTTTCGGTTCTGCTTTCTCGGGATCCTCGTGTCCAGTTACAAACGCAACCGAGGACGATAGTTTCCTGTGAGTGAGCGGCAGTCCCAAGTACGAAGGAACTCCGGTTGCTGAGCTGACACCAGGAACGATTTCATAAGGAATTTTCTCAGCAACCAACGCTTCGATCTCTTCTCCACCTCGGGAGAATAGCATCGGATCTCCACCTTTCAGGCGGAGAACGACGTTTCCCTTTTTCGATTCCTCAACCAATAAACGGTTTATTTCGCGTTGATCTTTGCTACTATCGTGGGAGGACTTGCCAACATCGACCTTTCTTATCCCAAGTGGAAGTAAATCGAGTATCTCCAGTGTGACGAGCCTATCGTACAAGACAACCTGCGCAATTCTGAAAATCTCTAGCGCTCTAATTGTAAGTAGTTTGGGGTCACCAGGGCCGGCTCCGACGAGATACACTTTTCCGAATGTCATTTCGATTTCACCCTGTCCCGTAGTTTGCCGAAATGATTTCAAGCGCCCTCCCTTTGGCTTCCTCAAACCGCTTTGATCTTAACAATGACAATATTTGTTTATCACGAATCATCCTGTAGACGAGCATCTTCCTAAGATCGGGGTCCTTTACAGCACTCTTCAAGGTACTTCTCACTTCACCTTGAAGTTTCACGAGAAGTATATCTTCCGGAGAAATAATTGATTCAATCTTTCTTCGAAGTAATCCAGCCATTGCCGGGCTCAAACCTTGCGTTGATACGCCAATTCTGACGTCACCGAGTCTCGCAACTCCGGTCATGTTGATGTCGTTGAGTTCAGGTCGATCGACGACGTAGACCAAGTTCGACATTACACGAGCAAACATGGCAATTTCTTCATCAATCTGTAAGTTCCCAGTTGACACCACCAAAACGAACGGCCTAATTTTTTTGAGCACGGACCTCCAGTTGCCAAGACCTTCAGGACGAATTTCGAGGTTCTTGGTTTTTTTTGTAAAACCTTTCGACTTACTCGCTGAACTATCTGAGAGAATTGCAACCTTCGCACCTTCCGCAAGGAGTTGGTTAGCCCGAATTCGCACTTGTTCGCCCTTTCCGATGATTAGCGTACTCTTTCCACTAAGAGCAAGATCAACTAGCAATTGATGATATCTCCCCCGAAAGCAATCTCGTTCCAGATTGTTCTGATAGACTCGGGTTAGCAAGTCCTTGGTCTTTTTCAAGTGCCAGCGGATTCTTTATTGTACGCGTCATCAAACCGGAAGTTTTGGGATTATTCTTCAGCCAAGTTATTATTCCACCAGAACCGACCCGCTTGAAGAAATAACCCATCGAGCCTCGTGTTTTTTCGTCGATCAACCTATTTGACCAGTAAAACTCGAAGAGCGCGTCTGTGACAGTTGAAACATCTTTTCTCTGAACGGTCTTTAGATAAATTTCCTGTGTTTCAGGATCTATGAGCAGTCCGCCTTGATGTTTACCGTCCTCGGTCCCACCAATCTTTAGAGCGTACATGTTCAATCCCGAACCTACCCAACCTATGGTCTTCGTTGCGGGTCTGAAGCACTGTTTTTCGCAGCCCGTTATTCCGATCGATTCGGCAAGGGTTCCCCATTTTTGCTCTAGCAGATCAATGAGATATGGTTCGAACTTTTCGGAATCTGTGTAAGTGAGTCTGCAAGTGTCCCTACCTACACATGCGCCGGAAAGTGTCCTCAATGTTGAGTACGGTCTGTTGTTTCGAAGGCCGTAGCCGAATTTGGAGATATCCTCTTCGAAACGTCCCTTGAGATCTTCTGGAATATTGCCAAAGACGAGATCCTGGTTCGGAGTCGACAACATCTCGATTGGATAGTTATCCATTAGAAAGCGGACCATCTTCTTGAGATCGCCGTTAGGGCCATCGACGATCCTCCCGTTTTCGATAAATGCCCCGAAGGCCCAAAGGTCGGGGTGATTTTCCTGTTTCGACCAACCGTGGTGCGTGGACCGCGATCCAGGATCGAATTGGTCGAGTGGCACGTCGAAATCAACGCCGAGCTGTCGTACTTGTTCCCTGTACCACTCTATTCCCATTTTGTAGATTACGTACTTCATCCGTGCCCAGTGGCGATTTTTTCGGTCACCCCATTCTTTGTGAACTTGGACAATCGCATCTAGTCCCGGCATCAAATTTGATTCGGAAAATAATCCTAGCGGGACTCCCATGGCAGCAAAAGTCGAGTGACCTGCCTTCTCTCCCTGACTTCCCCCAACGAAAACTTGATAGTTTTCCACCTTAGATCCTTTGAAGACCGGCGCGACTCCAATGTCGTTTGTCCTGAGTTCTACACAATTATCTGGAATGTATTTGCCTGTCTTTTCATCAAGATGAATCGCTGAGAATGCTATCTTGAATTTTCTATTTAGCAATCCGGCTCCATATTCAAAGCGCGAAGGTCCACCGCAACCCGACTCGGATTCCGAAATGTTATCATCGACCCGCTGGAAGAGTGGGTCAATTTCGAATATCTCCATATAAGCCGCCGAGGGCAGTTCAAAGTATTTTCCTACTTTCTGCGCAAGGGCATTCGCGTCGAACACTTTCGAGTACCGCGATAAAGGACAGCCCATCACATTCCTCACGTTGTCCCCGCACCCATTGAGACTGTAAAACCCAGAGTCGGCGATCTCCCTGACAAGATCTGCAAGATATTTTTTCTTGATCCAGTGAAGCTGAACATTTTGCCTTGTTGTCAGACGAAGTGTGGGCTGAATCGTTCCCGTGTAAGAATCTGTCTGTGTATATTTTTCTGAAACATTGTCAAGGACTGACCATTGATCGCGAGAGATTGGACCTCCACCGGGTATGGAGATGCGAACCATATACATCCAATCTTTCTCGGTGCCCGTTTTAGCTCGATTGAACTCAAGATAAATTCCGTATGACTTTGCAAGCGTCTCGGCGACTTCAGCAAGATCTTCGACCGCGGTATCTTTGAGTTGGTAGGAAAGATTTGAGGGAGACTGAATATCTTTGATAACGAGCTTTAGCCCATCGGTACTTCGCTTTGCTTTTTCGGCTGCTGAGTAATCCTCAGGATTCGTGTGCAGATTTGGGTTTATCTCTTGCAAAACTCTGGCTCACTTTGATTGAAAATGATCTGCACTAGTTCGGCGATCTTGATCCGAACTATCTTCAGACTAGTTTTAAGGGGTGGGAAGCGCGCTTTCTGTTTGGAAATACCTGCTTAATCCGCACATAACACGCAGAGATTCAGGGACGTGAGTTCCGCTCCGATATGCAAACTAAAATTAAGTATGAGCCGATTCTTGGATGAAACGGTGATATTGAATTTTGAGCACCCTAAAGATCGTGAAAATGTTTCGGGTTCTAATCTTCGTGGGAGATTCGCCCGAAATCGAATTAGGGCATTTTGACTAGGACTCTTTTCTTCTTTTCCTAGAATGGAGCTTACTCTGCTTGTTGCTGTAGGAGTCTTTAGTGGTGTCTTCGATCATCAGATCAACCATTACTTGTTTGCACTTGTCGTCCGCGTTCACGCTCTTGTCTAATTCAATGATTACATCGCGGCATAATTGGAGGTCCCTGTTTGGAGATTTTCTTCTGGCTTGACTTGAATACAGAGGCGTTATAGCTGCCTGCCTTGTGAGGAAACCGGCCGCCGGAACCATGGCACTGATCACTAATGGATTTTGTCAGGTATTTGCTTACGGCACGCACGATCGGCATCTCTGATTGATGCCTTGATAATTTCTCTTGCGATTCTATTGGTTCGAAAATCCAGCGGGGATTCCTACTGAGTAGGAATACAATCCCGGATATGTTGGATACTCTTGATATTTCCAGTTACGACTCTTTTGGGTTTTTGGAATGTCATTTTATGATCCACTACCCCAGCTAATGTCAATGTGTAAGTACCTCCGCGTCAGGTTTCGCGAATCGCGCAAGGTGCCTGACGAATCTGTGGATTCCTTGGACTATAGAGTCCTAAAGAGTTAGAATCCGTATCCAGTTGTCACGACTGTGAAGCCTCTCCGGACAAAAAGGTATACCGGTGGCCCAAAGCGACTTTTTTTGTAAGTCTGCTGCTTGTCTGGCGACCCAAATCGGACTCTGAACGTTAACTGCCTTCCACTTTTCTTGCAAGAAAATTCTCTAGCAATAACCATGCAATACTTTGCAATAGTGAAGGTTGGGAGGGAATGTCCGTTCAAATCTCATTGTTAAAGAAGAGTGTTCTAGGTGTCCGACTAGAAAAATCATGTGGCCCCTACGTCGTACGCTCGGCCGGACAAATAGGTCTTTCAAAACCTATGGTTCTGCCGCAATAAAGATCGCGATTATTGTACTCTTTCTTGTTGTTGCCTTCGCCCAAGGGCCTGTCGCGTATGGAACTAACACTCCCGCGAATGCGCCAACATTTCAGAATACTAGCACCGTTGTTTCTAGCGGCGGGGCGGAAGAGCCATACATCCTCCAGCAGGTGGCTCTTGCTTCGAATCCCAGCGTGGTGTTTCAAGTAACCGGCGCGCAGATCGCCCAGAGATTTGTAAGCGGTGCCTACAAGAATTACATTTACCTCTTTATCAACACCGGAAAGACCTTCCCGGTTAACTCTACCGGCCAGACGGTCATGGATACCATAACTGGCTACAGCACCAACAATCTCTACTGGAATGTCCAGAATCCGCCCACTTCCGGCAGCACATCGTTCTGTGCTACTGTTGGTCAAGATTTGGACCTCGGGGCGACTTCAAACACTCTATCTGAGTGGCAGTGGTCTGACCTCAACTGGGGCTGCGGGCATAATCAGATTTCTTACACCGGTTCATTCGACGGAGGGGGACCTAGCGCCTGCAACACCTATTCCAACAACCAGTTCAGGGAGTCAGTCTACGAGATCATTGTGGACTCCTCCAGCAATAGCGTCTATGTAGTCACTGGTGCCGTCCTACTCCAGCAAAACATCAACGGAGTTGCTTCAACCACCTTCGTCGCACTTGTGAGCGGGAGTCAGGGTAGGTTCAACACATCCGGGGATCAACAGGACTGCCCGGTTGTCGCAAATCCAGTCGTTTCACCCTCGCTGAGGTGGTATGTCAGAACGCCGCCGGTCGCGGGGAAGATTCCCGGAGCAACTATCACAGGCAATTTTGGGATAACCGGAACTGTGGGAGCGGGAATTGGGAAGGCGCCAGAGAATGGAAACTTTCTCTTCGAGCAATTTGTTGACAGGGCATTTCAGACTGGTTACATACCTAATCAAGGTGCCCCGACAGATGTCTCGATTCTGGGTTCCACCGACCCGGTGAGTGGAAATTCCTGTGCTTGGCCAGGTGGTTCATCGTGCGGATCGACAAGTACCTCGTTCAATTCCTCAACGACTTCCTCATCCAGCTCCACAACATCGCTTTCCGGTTCGACTACCACAAGTACTGCAACTTCTTCGAGCACAAGCTCGACAACAACCAGCACAACTACTACTCCTAGTACCTCAACTACAACATCGACCACTACTACCACATCGACCGCAACATCAACGACAAGTTCCACTGACAGCTCAACTTCGACAACAACTGATACTACCACAAGCTCGACAAAGTCAACTTCCAGCACGACAACGAGTACTTCAACGACCACGGTCACGAGTAGCAGCGGGAAATATATCGTGAAGTTCAGCGTAACCTCGCTGCTAAAATCGGGTGGAAGCTACTCCGACGTACAGACCGCTACATTTACGGGCCCTAACGGAGTCCCGATAAAGGGTGCTCAAGTCACCTACTTATCTGGTTGCGGTTGCCACGGTGGATATTTCCAGGGAACGACTAATGCGAACGGTCAGAGCGTTTTCACGAATCCATTTCCGGGTGCAGGTAGCTACATTGACTGGGCTTCGATAACTTATCAGGGACAGACGTACGTGTCCCAGAAGATAACAATCGTAGTGCCCTAACTAATCGACAGGAAATCAGACCATTTCTAGCGAAACATGCGGATCAGTAGAAGTGTATACTTAGTCAATCCGTCGAGATAGGAACCTTGAAAGAGGGAGTAGTTCGGGATGCAGTACGAAAAAAGCCACTAGTGCAAAAGGGACTGCGATCAAATACGCACCGAGGGTCCCCCACCAAATCCCTACAAGCGGATAAAGTAGTCTCATTGCCACAACGTACGGTATGACAGTTAGGGAAGAGGAAACGAAAATAGGCATCGCGAACGCCCTGGAAAACTCGAGCCCTTGAATCCTATTTAGGACAAAAAGGGAAGTGCATGAAATTGCCGGAAAAGCGGTGGGGATGACCCCAACCTGTGGACCGGCGAGCTGGCTCGTAAGAATTGCAATGGAAACGATTCCTCCTCCCATGAAAAAACGAAGTATGACCTGCAACCGCGATCCACTTTTGTCGGTTAGCTTCCTTGTGATTGAAAGCTTCGTAACAAAAATAGAATAGACTAAGCTAGAAATCACGAAGAACGCCAAGAGCGAGACAAGAAAGTCCCCTTGAAAACTGAAGAAAGCTACCAGTGCGGTTAATCCGAACCAGATAAGTATGGAGTAAGTCAGCGCACGCCAAAATCCTCGCCTTCTGGTAAACACGGCGTAACACAGGAGAAAAACACCTGCGAAACTATAGAACAGTGGAAATCTGGTTGTCGCTTCCACTGCAATTTCCGCAGACTGGTTCCAGCCGATGAAGAGAAATCCGAAAGCGACAGTGGACGGCAGTCCTGCTACAAAGCCTCCGAAGTTACTCCCTCGGAGCTCGGCAAAAAACGTAATTGAAGCAATCCAAGCGCCCCCAATTACAAAGCCGAGCAGTAAATGAAATAGTAGAATATTTTCGGACATGGATAGCCGGCTAACAGTAACATTCCAAACTGCGCCTCGGCGGGCTATTAAACGGAACACTGCAATCTTATCAAATCGAGATGAGACATTGGTTCAACTCAACTAGTTTCAAAAACAATCACATTCTACAAGGTATGGTCACTCTTTGTGATTATTCTCTGTAGTCTTTCAAAGTGAGCCGACCTTAAGTTCGTGTACTCTGTTTTCCATACCCAAGACGGATTTGAAATGAGTTCAGAGAATAGAATTCAGCTCATCCACAGAGTCCTTGTAGCAGACACTGAATATCCCAAAGAGTACGCGATCCTGATAACTGAAAATCGATCTATTTTCCTTCGACAGCAAAAAACGAGAGGAACTTTTTGGCTCCGCGGGGAAATGAACTGGGAGACTGCTCTGATCACTGATGTTATCTCGAAGACTGTAGGAGACTTCGAAGCAAGTCTAGAATCGCAGGAAGAAAATCGAGAGAACATCATTATTTGACATGATTCTGTCAGGGCGCTTTCTGTCGCTACCGGCGAACCGAAGTTTTTCTGGCTCAGTCTTAGTAAAAAAACCAGTTCCAGTGTACAACTTCACTATGACTTTGATGTTACGAATGCACGACAAGACCTTAGATTCTACCTAGTACCACTGGGGATGTATTTCAAGCCCCGACAGCGCAGGAATAGTAGAGAAACAATCTTGCGAGAATATGCTTTCGAAGCTCTGGAGACGTTTGCGAAAGTACTCCCACCTGGAGTCGTATCTTACTCGACAAGAGGAAGTCTGTCTTTCGCAGCTCTCCAGTCCCCGTGAGTAATTATTGATTTTCTTTTCGGTTGGGTTGCACAGATTCGTCTAACGAGTAACAAGCTGCTTGAAGAGCTGCTCCCTACCCCTTCTTAATGATTGGCTAGTTTCTGGACTTTGGAGCTTCAAGAGTACCGAAACTAATCCCGTCCAGCCAGTTTGGTGACTAGCACCTAACCCTGCTCCGTTGTCTCCATGGAAGTACTCGTAGAACAGTATATTGTCCCTCCAGTTAGGATCTGCTTGGAACTTTTCTATCCCTCCGTAGACGGGCCTTTTACCGTTCTTGTCACGAAGGAAGGTTTTGCACAGGCGAGAGGATATTTCAGCACTTACTTCGTAGAGGTTCATCAGCTTACCGGAACCAGTTGGACACTCTACCTTGAACTCGTCACCGTAGTAGGAGTAGAGACTAAGCAACGCTCTAACAATCAGAGCGTTTATCGGGAACCACACCGGTCCACGCCAATTGGAGTTCCCACCGAATGCCCCTGTGGTAGATTCTGCGGGAGCGTACTGAATGCTAAGTGTCTGTCCTCCTAACGTAACAGAATATGGATTTTCGTGAGCTTTAGACAATGATCGGATTCCATACGGACCAAGAAACTCTTTTTCGTCCAGCAATCTTGACAAGACCCTACGAAGTCTATCGTCGGTTAACAAACTAAGCAGGTAGTTGCCGTTCTTACTTTGAACGCCTGGTCTGTGGATATTGGATACTAGTTCCGGATGGTTTTGACCAAACCACGAAACTCGTTCGAAAAAGTGTGGCATCTTTTCGACGTCATAAGGCGTGAATATGCTGACGGCACATAGCGGAATTAACCCGACCATTGAGCGAACTTTGAGTCTAACTGCTCGGCCGTCAGTATGGTGTAATAGATCGTAGTAAAAGCCATCTTCTTCATCCCATAGTCCAGTATTGTTCGGGCCACCGGTGTTCATTGCATGGGAAATCCAAAGGAAGTGTTCAAAGAACTTTATAGCTAGTTCTTCATACGCCGGATTTTCATTAGCAAGGATTGTCGCAAGTGTCAGCATGTTCTGACTGAACATTGACATCCAAGCAGTGCCGTCGGCCTGATCTAGCGTTACATTTGGTGGGAGTTGCATGTTCCGATCAAACAATCCAATGTTGTCTAGCCCTAAGAAACCACCTTGGAACACGTTATTGCCTGAAGTGTCCTTCCGATTTACCCACCAGGTGAAGTTCATGAGCAATTTTTGAAAGGCTTGCTCAACAAATGTCGTGTCAGCTTTGCCATACAATGCATTCTCTAGATTGTGGTTGAAAATTATTGCCCAAGCATGGACAGGCGGATTAACATCGTTGAAGTTCCACTCATACGCCGGCAATTGGCCATTTGGATGCAGATAGCGCTCGTTTAACATCAGATTTAGTTGGCCCTTTGCAAACTCTGGATCCACCAAGGAAAGTGAGACAGTATGAAAAGCCAAGTCCCAGGAAGCATACCATGGATACTCCCATTTATCCGGCATCGATATGATGTCGCTATTTGACATGTGGAACCAATTCTGGTTTCTGATCGCTCCCTGCGGATCTCTGTAGAAGTCAATGTGATGTTCGCCAAGCCACGTCGAGATGTCATATTCATAGTATTGCTTACTCCATAGCATTCCAGAAAGCGATTGTCTTAGAACTCTTTTTTCGTCTTCAGTTAGGGTCTTTGGACTGATCGATTCGTAAAACTCGTTGGCTTCTCTGCTCCTCATGGAGAATACCGTGTCAAAGTTCTCATCGAAAGGATTCTTTTTCTTTGCTTCATCAGGCGTGATAGTTGTGAGTCTTAGCTTTATGGTCTTGCTCTGTTTCGCCGGTATTGAAATTTGGTAGTTGGCACCGACTTTGGTTCCGACGTTTGCTGGATTCACTGCGTTGCTGTCTTTGTTAACTATGTAATTGTTGATTCCATCTTTGACGTATTGAGTCAGGTTAGTTCCGCCGAATAGCAGTTGATTATTGTTCTCGTTTTCAGTAAATAGCAACTGTGGTTGCTCATTACAGTAAAGATACCGCTTTCCTAAAAACTGACTTTCTGCCTCAACGGCCTTGGAATTGGCTATTCCTTCTACCATTTTGATCGTGGGACGCTCCACGGGATATTTGCTTCCCCACCAGATGTTCCGGAACCATAAAGTAGGAACTATGTTTATGGTTGCTTCTTCATTGGCTCGATTTGCCGCGGTTACCTTGATGAGTATGTCATCGGGTGAGCTTTTTGCAAACTCTACGTAGATGTCAAAATACTTGTCTTGATCAAAAATGCCGGTGTCAAGAAGTTCGTATTCAAATTCGAATTTGCTTCTGGATCGGTTTGTGTTGACCAAGTCAGCATACGGAAAGGAGTTTTGAGGATACTTGTACAGATATTTCATGTACGAATGAGTGGGCGTGCTATCAAGATAGAAGTAATATTCCTTTACATCTTCACCGTGATTTCCCTCGCCGTTAGTCAAACCAAACATTCTTTCTTTAAGAATGCGATCTTTGCCATTCCAAAAAGCTACGGAAAAGCAAAGGTGTTGTTGATCGTCAGAAATTCCCGCTATGCCATCCTCTCCCCACCGATAAGCTCTTGAACGTGCCTGCTCGTGAGTGAAATAATTCCACGCATCACCACCATTGCTATAGTCTTCTCGTACAGTGCCCCACTGGCGTTCACTTAGGTATGGACCCCATTTGCGCCAAGGTACCTGCTTATCTTTTGCATCGTTTAACCTATCTTGTTCTGAAATCAATTTTCAAACTCAAACTCCTTTTGTTCTCTTCAAAATAACCTACGATTCTTAGCTATCCTGGTTACTTTGACCGACGTTGAAAGACGGGGTTCACTATATGTCCGAGAGGATGATATCACTCCACTCATGCGAATTATCAGAATGGCTTTGCTCTTCGAAGCAACTTATCTCATCTGTTAGTTATCTAATTAACTTACTCTGCCCTAACTTTGTTAGTTACTCTTGGTAATAACTAAAGTAACATAAGCCTGTGATTTGAATGGCGGAGAAAGGATCTATCCATGAAATCGACTCAGAGAACTCCAAAAGGATTACTTTATCCCTCTCTTTATCAGATCAACACGCGTGTCAGGCTCACTGAAATCTCTCGCTCTTTAGGGCGTGCCGCAACTCTGGACGATATTCCGGATTCAGAACTCGATTATGTTGCTGGTTTGGGTTTCGATTGGGTCTGGTTCCTGAGTGTCTGGCAAACCGGGAAGGCAGGGCGACAAATATCAAGGTCCAATCTTGAATGGCGCAAGGAATTCCAGGAAACATTGCCCGATCTAAGTGAGGAGGATATCGGAGGCTCTGGGTTTGCCATCGCTGGCTACACCGTTAGTGAGCAAATGGGCTGGAATGCCGCTCTCGCGAGGCTGCGCGAACGTCTTCGCCAGCGCGGGTTACTCTTGCTACTAGATTTTGTCCCAAATCACACGGGGCGAGATCACTACTGGGTGCAGGAACACCCTGACTATTATGTCAGTGGAACAGAGCAGAACTTAAGCCAAGCTCCACAAAACTACACTCGGCTTCAACCACCCGAAGATGATCGGATCCTTGCCTATGGCAGGGACCCATATTTTCCCGGATGGCCAGACACTCTCCAACTAAATTACGGTAACCCGGCTACTCAAGAAGCCATGATCGGTGAATTGATGCGAATTGCCGGGCAATGCGATGGTGTCCGTTGCGATATGGGCATGCTCGCATTGCCGGATGTGTTTGAACGAACCTGGGGAATCCGCCCTCAGCCCTTCTGGCGGCGAGCAACTCAGCAGGTGCGCGAACGTTTTCCCGCCTTTCGTTTCATGGCCGAGGTTTACTGGGACTTGGAATGGACATTGCTGCAAGAAGGTTTTGACTACACCTACGACAAGCGACTATATGACAGGTTGCGGGAAGGGAACCCCCAGTCGGTGCGCGGACATCTATCTGCCGGCCTCGATTATCAATCTAAGATGATTCGTTTTCTCGAGAACCATGATGAGCCGCGAGCCGCGCAAGTCTTTCCGATTGAAGTCCATGAAGCTGCGGCGGTCATTACCTATTTTTCCCCGGGGTTGCGCTTTTTTCACCAGGGGCAGTTTCAAGGTTTCAGGAAGCGGATTTCACCTCACTTGGTACGAGGGCCGAAAGAACCCATCGATCAGCGGATCAATCTCTTCTATGACCGTCTGCTGAGCCTGCTCTCAAGACCCATCGTCCGCAATGGCCAATGGCAACTCCTCGAATGTACTCCGGCGTGGGAGGGGAATGGATCATTCGATGCTTTTATCGCCTACGCGTGGCGCGGTACTGACGGCGGGCAATGGCTCGTTGCCGTTAACTATGCCCCCCATCAGAGCCAATGCTATGTGAGACTTCCCTTCTCCGAGCTGGATGGCAAACAGTGGAAACTTTCGGACCTGATTGGTGATGCTATCTACGACCGCGAGGGAAATGACCTGCACTATCGTGGACTTTACCTGGATGTCCCTGCATGGCGTTGCCACATTTTCGAACTGCAAGAAGCCGTTCAAGAGACAAGGAAGGTTGTTGCGATAGCAGCATAGGCCGTATGCCCTTCGCGCAATGATTTCAGTTTTGGCAATAGGATTCAATAATTTTGCATACCCTTTGGTGGTAATAGAAATTGATAAAGCAAGAAATGCTCTAAAAATTCTGGATTCCATCAAAACACGATCTTCATCTCAGCTCTTGACATCTCATGCATTCTCGGAGAAAAGGGAGTGTCAAGGCAGTTACAACTGCTCTTAACATAACACTGCAGAATTAAAGTGAGACATGCAAATCTATTCCCAATCGGATCAATACAACCTTGTCTACAATCGAGCCAGTTTTAGTAAATGATGAAGAGAATCTTTTCTTTCGACCGACTGAGAATTGTTGCTGTGTATGTGGCAAATCAGACACAAAGCTTTTGGAAGAAGGCCCGGCCATAGGAAAACTTTGCGAGTCCTGTGCTTTGGGTTTTGAATACTAATCCTCTATCCGGCGGGAATCATATCAACCACGAACAGCGCCAAATGACATTCCTTCCAATGGTTGCACCCGGTGAAGTCGATCGGGTAATTGTGGCAACAACTTGAGAACGTCTGCGAGAAATGAGAGCAAGATTTCTCTTTGAATTGTTGAAATCTGTCACTTTCGCTTTCGGCAAGATGCGGTAACTCGCGATACCAATCCCAATGTCACTACCAACATTTGTGCAGACATTGCGAGCACTTATCCCTCTATTTGTCGCGGATGAAGTAATGGATGAAAACGCAGATGCAAAAAAAGTTCCCGAGGATGAATACTGGCGCTATTGGGGATGACACCGCTGATGAAGCCGGAGCATTGGCAAGATAGATCCTGACCATGACCTGCCCGCTGCCCGGACTTTCCACAGGTATCGCCGGAGTAAGGCGCTGTGATAGTCGTCAGGGCTGAATTCGTCACGTGCGTTGTAGCCGCTTTGAACATCGTAGTGAAGTATAGTTCGAATAACGGGCCGCCAAAAATGATTCCACATTACGGGGTACGATGGATAATGTCAGCGATCCCTCAGGCATTTTGCCCTCCTGGATCTTCACGGCGCTTCGGAGCTTAGGGTGCGATAACGTCCTTTATCCCGAGAGGTTTTCGATTCGTTACTTCCTTGAAGGGTTTGAAGCCAGTTGCCTCAAACTGCCACAGGAGGCTCATGGCTTAAAGGAGACATCATGGCAACTAATATCTGGTACCGTATCTGAAGTAAGGATCATCGTAGTACCCTACATAGTAATCAGTGTAGAATTGATCATAATACGCCCTAACTTCTTTCCTGTACAGCAGGTAGAGCCCTATTGCTGACAGAATCAGAGTCGCTGCTCCGACCGCTTGGCCGTATCCCACCCATCCCAGAATAACATAGTGAGAATTGAAAGCACCTATCAGTTCGATGAATCCAATGAAGAGGTTTAGGATACCAAGGGAAGTCCCGGCGCCCCAGGCCCAGTCTGCGCCGCCCATTAGAGCTAAACCGCTGATAAAAGTGAATAATCCAATTCCACCTATGATTAGCCAGCCCCAGACTATCAACGACGCAAGAATAAGGTAGGAGTCGATGAATCCGCATATTCCCACTCCAACTAAACAAACCCCGGCAGCGACTAGAGTAGTTGGTCGCTTAAGCTCCTTCTTCTGCTCTTGTTGTGGTTGCTGTCCTGTTGACAAAGTTGTCCTACGGAATTAAAGAGTGATTTTCCCTTAAGTTATCTTTGTTATTGATTTGATTAACAATCAGGGATGCCCTAATAGCTATGTTATTTGCCTAAATTACCACGACTATAAGAAATAGGAATTACCAGAGAACTTATGTTAATCTCCATGTCGGATTTGGTTGTTCTAGCGTTCAACGATGAGCACACAGCAGAGCAGGCGAAGATAAAACTTCTAGAGCTTCAACAACAGAGATTGATCGTACTAGAGGATCTAGTCGTAGTCGTAAGACATGCCGATGGAAAAGTAGATGTTCGGCAGGCACAGAACGCAACAGCAGGTGGTGCGATGGGTGGGGCATTCTGGGGTATGTTGATTGGAATGTTGTTTCTTGCTCCTTTCGCCGGAGCTGCGATTGGGGCCGGCATGGGTGCTCTCATGGGTCACATTCAAGATGTGGGTGTGGATGAGAAATTCATGAGAGAGGTGGGAGATTATCTGCAGCCAGGAACTTCGGGAATCTTTCTTCTGATTCGACAAGTGACCGCTGACCGCGTGGTTTCACAAATGCAGGAATTTCACCCGAACGTCATCAGAACCAGTCTATCTTCAGAAAGGGAAGCAAGGCTTCGTGAATCGTTCTCCGATACTTCTATCCAAGTCACCCAACCGTCCGTGTCCGAACAATTGCAGAGTCTTCGCAATTTGCAGCAGAGCGGGCTGATCAGCGAAGAAGATTACAACGCCAAAAAACGGCAGCTATTGGCTAAGTAATTGTATCAGTTTTCCGGTGTTGTGACCTGGATTCCCGGCCTCAACATTAGCTTAGGAGGATCGGATGGCTTCAGGAACCTCAACCATGTCAAGGGCTGCGTTCCATCGATTCTGGGGAAATACTAGCTATATTTTTGGAAGCTAACGCTCGATTTTCTTCATCGGTCAACTCGCGCGTGATCACCGTTAAGGTCATGGAGCCGTCGAGTTCCATTCCCATTCCCGTGCCCGCGAATCTCAGGTTGGTATGGTCAAAAGTCAAATCCAGCTGTGCATGTTTATTGGCAATCGCAGTAATCATTCCCTCCATCATATTTCCATTCGGGTTAGCAGGTTTTGACATAGAAAGGTCGTGATAAGTTCCGGGTAAGCGATATTTAGAAATTCATTGATTATGATCTCGAAGATTCGTTGCCTGATCTAGCAGTAAGCTTTAGTCTATCAAAGAAATAGAAGATTTTCGAAATGGTATTCATTTTTGATGATGAAAGTGAGTTCGATGCTTCCGTAGATGAGCTCTGGGCATATCTACCGAGTGAAAATCACAAGCATCCGTCTTCTAAAGTCATAAGCAGAGAAGTTTCAGGGAACACTGTCACACTTACCAGCGAGAGACCCTTTAACGGGCAAATTGTAAGATTCAAGTCGCGAAATACATTGTTCCCGCCAGTTGGAATGGTTCAGGAATACTTGGAAGGTCCGATTGCAGGATCAAAGGCCTTCACCTTCTACACCCCAAAGGGTGACAAGACGAGAATTACTTTGGTCGGGGAGTTCCACGTAGAAGGCATGATTGATGAAGAAAGCACAAAGAAAGCTGTCTTTCAAATGCTGGAGAATTCCTTCAATGAAGATACTGTTACCCTGAAAAAAATGAAATGACGTGTCTTTTTTCCAACCTACCTGTTCTGAATCATAGCTAAAAGATGCTTCAGGCGAAAATTTCTAAGTCTCATCAGACCTGATTTCTAGCTATGCTTGAAAGATTTAGGAAGGTCAAGATTCTCCCGAGCTCATCATTCCGGTCTTACAAAAGCGAAATCTTGAACGAGCTCCTTGGTGCTATCTTCTATGGGGAGTACCGGCGGTTTTGGCGTTCGCCAGTTCCTATGTAGCAGGGAAGAATGTTGCTGCTGGGATGTTGTTCACAATCCTGATCCCTCCGAATTTTAACACTAAGAATTTCTGACCATAAAGATGGTCTGCGTGTCCTGTCACGATGTGTGAAAATCTTGCAGGGCCTCTCTGTATCGACTAGCGATACGATGATACGAGATAAACGTAAGGCCTACAGATTAATCGCATGATGCACGCAAAATCTACATTTTGATTGCATGTTTAATTATATATAATTAGTCGATCTTGAAATCTGAAAACGAAAGTCAGATTGATACTCAGTCTCGAACTTCTAATTTTCTTTGCACTCCTTTCTCTGGCCGCTTCTTTTGTAAACGGCGGCCTGGGTTACGGATATTCGTCGCTCTCCGTTCCACTCGCCATCTTGGTCATCGCTAACAAGATAATCAATCCCGTCTATGTCCTCGTGGAGGCTTGTATGAACACCGTGATGCTCGCTTTCGCAGGAAAGGCAAATATCAAGAAAACATTCAGGAGGGTGCTTCCAATCGTACTCCCAGTAGTACCGGGAGTCATAGTCGGAAGCTATCTCTTGAGCCTCGTCGCACCGCTATGGATTAGATTCGTCGTATACGCAGCAATCTTGCCTTTGATTTTGCTTCAAGCATCCGGCTTTAGAAAACCAATCAAGAAAGAATCTGCCGCCGGCGTCCCACTGGGAATGGGAATTGGACTGCTATATTCTATCACAACAATTTCTGGCCCGCCAATCGCGTTATTCTGGAATAACCAGGGAATGGCTAAAAACGAGTTCAAAGCTGCCGTCGCACAGGTTAGAATTGCAGAATCCTATCTGACGTGCATCTCGTATGCAATTTTAGGGCTATTCACCGCAACCACCTTCCAACTATTCACGGTCACTGCGCTACCAGTATTTATCGGAATTCCTCTTGGCATGATAGTCATCAGAAAGATCGCAGTCGAGACCTTCAGGAGAGTTACAATGTCGTTCGACGCAGGCGTAGTAAGCTTCGGACTGTCTCAAGTGTTCCTGACCCTGTTCAAGATGCCAGCCTCGCTAGCGTATTCGTTCTGGGCGATAATCCTCGCCATAGACGTACTCCTACTCTACAAGTACATGCGGAATAGACATAGAGTCGCTGAACCACCGGCTGTCGTAAGCGTCCCCGCAGTCCAGCAATAGATCAGACTTTGGAAAACAGGGTTGACATTTTCGGTCAACCCTCTTTTTCCAATTTTTTTGGGCTTATGCCTAACTCGCTGACATTTCAAGTGCTGAACATAAACTAGAGCCATCCAGCTCGTCTGAAATAAATTAACATCAAGATCGCGGGAACTATCATGGCGATAGCCAGAAAGAGCAAAGACGTGTAGGGCCCGAAATAAGTTAGAGGTCCCGTCACGAGTCCTCCTGGGAGAGGAACGTTCATCCCGTAAAGGGAGCTTACCAGCGTAGCTGGTATTGTCAGGGTGAAGAGAATCGTTAGTATGTTGAGAATATTGCTCGTCCTGTCACTGCTGATGATAAAATCTGTGTCTTTGTAAATTTCTACCATCTCCTTCATTTCATCAAGTGTGCCAAACGCCCTCCGGATCTGGTGTTCGATGTCCCTGAAATAGATGGAAACATCGGTAGTACTGAATCTCTTTATGTTTGGATTGATGTCTGACACGTACAACGTAAGCGGAAGTACGATGCGCCTTAGGATGGCTATCCGGCGGCGAATACGCGTGATCGCATCAGCCGATGATTTCTTCTTATTGAAGACCAGAGGCTCAACATTGTCGAGATCGGTTTGCACATCGTCAAGAATGGAAAACATCTCGTCAATCAATCTTTCAATCAACCGGTATGCCAGGTATGCCGGTGATTTCATAAGCGTCCTTCGCTGCTGTTCATCGCTTTCGCATTGCCGGAAAGTTTCTGAGATGATCTTCAGACTAGACGGATGGACGCTAACAAAATAGTTCTTGCCGACGAACATCGAGACTTGAGCTGAGGAGATGTTTCCCTGACTGTCGCATTCAGGAAAGTGAAGCATCATGAAAAGATAATCCTCGTAACTTTCCACTTTCACCAGCTGCCTCTTCGAAAGAAGATTTTCTAGATTCATTTGTTGAAATTGATACTCTCGCGCAAGAATTGCTGTTTCTTCAGCAGTGGGGTCAACAACATCTACCCAGGTTAGACCGTCGCTTGAAATCGACCGGATTTTTTGGACTCCGTTGACGGCGTTCAGGACGGTACCCGGCGCGTCCGATGACATGAAGGTGCGGTTTTTATCCCGTCATTATTGAGGTTTTGTCATTAGCACAAGAGATCTTCAGTTAGCATGAAGGGACAGTAGTTTATCATCAGGCAGATGGCATTTCATTTGAATTCCTCCCTCTCTCAAGTATGGTCTTCAAGATTTCTTCCTTTTCCTTAAGCGTTGATATTTTTTCACGGGCTGCGTTCAAGGATTCAGGTGAGTATCTCTGAAAGTCACACCTGACCTGTTCCTCCAGAAATCTAAGATCCATGGAAGTCTCTGCGAGCTTCAGTTCTGCCTCTTCAATTGATAAATAACCAAGCGCTTGTTTTCCATCCGGTTTTCCAAAGGTTTTGTTGTCCATTGATGAATCCTCTAAGTTTTGCACCAATAATCTAGTAGTCTTTCTGTCTGCAATTCGATGGTAATTCGAATTGTTGCATCAAACCCATATCTTATTTCTTCAGTTATTCAAAGAAATTACAACAGTGCTCTGATAGTTACGTATACTTCGCAATCAGGAACGTCTACCGATCCGATTATTCAGACCTGACGATAGATATGAAACGAGGTAATTCGCGATTCAGAATCATCTCGCTTCATCGCAAGACGGCAAGTAGAGCTCCGGCCATTTTTCAATTATTTTGAATTTGCTCTCTTGATTCCTCCTCCAATTCCTTTACTCTTGCGTCAAACAGAGTTGCAGTCTGCCATAACGTGTTGAAGATAGATTTGTGCTGAGCTACTAAATCTGGGTATTTACTGTAAATCGTTGAAAATTCTCTTCCTGTTTCACGGTCCTCCGCTACTGCGTTAATCGTTAACTCCTTTTCGTTGAGTGCAAACGCCCCTTTCATGCTTGACAGGTGTCGAATCTCCACACTTCTCTCGATCAATTTCTTGCATAAGTCCACATTCTCGCGCGTAATCTCGGTTAGCAGCCGGCATCGGACGCCACGTGAAATTGCTTCAACACCAGCTTCCAAAAGTCCGGATTTCAAAAGATAACCTACCCAGCCCGGAAACAGGCAAGCGTCTACAAAAATGCGGGCGTCGCGAACCAAGTTGATGCGAGTTTGTTCTACAACATCATTTCCGGATAACAAAACCAAGTTGGCTTCTTCGGGACGAGCATCCAGCTCCTGTATTTTTCTTTCGGCGGGAATTGCGATATTCCACAGCTGATCGAACTCATATTGGTTCTTGCTTACTATACTCTCCAAGTTACTGAACAGGGCTTGACCGACGGATGGTGAATTAGAAAGGGTCTGAATTATTTCGATTGTGTACCTTGCATCCCACACAATGAAATTCCCCTGCACGCCTTCCAAGTGTCGAAGCTGAACGCCCTGGTTCACCATTAGCTGTTTGCAGAAGAATAGATTATTCTTGGTTATTTCTGTGATCAAGAATACTTTCAATCCCTTTGCTCTGGCCGCGATGTAAGATGGTGTATGTCCAGAAACATTGATGCCCTGAATTATTGAAGCCGGATTTCGAACGGAACACATTTTCTCTTTTGAATCGAGCAGGATGTCACGCAGCAATCTTTCGATTTCTGGGGGATCTTTGAATATCCAGGACCCCTTCATTCGTAATGGCGATGACGCGCTATCTATTACATCGAGCAATTCAGAAAATGTGAATGGTTTGCGAACCCAGCCATCAAACAACCCTTCATTAGGTTCGAATTTTGAGAGATCTTCATCTGTCAAAAGAATTACCTTCTGACGTGGATTCAGCTGCTTGAGCTGTCGTGCAAATTCAAGGCCCCTGGTCTCGGATGAGCTCGAATCCAAAAAAATGATGGAATTTTCTAGCTCGGTTTTCTCGTCGGAAGCAAAAACCGAAAAGAGATCCCCGGCATTTGAGAACTTTGCGATTACCTTCAAACCGGCGAGGGCAAAATATTTTTCATAAACAGCTATGAGACTGGGGGACTGTCCTACTATGACTACCTCGACGTTTTTCCGAAGAGAGTCGAACTTCAAAAAGAACGGTCTCTCTTATTACAGCATCTTCTGCCTAACTTCTATTAAAGCACAAAGGTGGACAAAATTATAGAAGATTTCTCTTTTCGCGGAATTCTAGGATCTTCATTGGTTGCAAAGAATAATGACCCGGTTGCCTTAACCGCTCACTCACGTTTGAACTCTGCCTTGAGGTAATCCAAATCGTCAAGAATTCTCCTGTGGTTCTCCTTGTGGTTCTTGTTCATCACGGAGAGGGCGTTGACCTTTTCGACCGTTTCCGCATATCCATAATGATGAACTGCTTTGTTCAACGCCGTCCTCCTGCTTAACTGTCCCTCTTCCACTCTGTAGCCTTGCTCTATCAGCGACCCGGCGTGCTTGATTCCAGTGCTGGGGTATTCGTGATGGCGATCTTCCTTCCGCTTTGATCTTTCATCCTGCTTTTTCTCAGCCTGCGTCTCTTCGTCTCTCTCTGACTTACTCATGCGTCTCCAATCTATGCCCCAATTCCCGTCGATTCTTCAATAAAGACATTATCGGATTTGTCTTGGTTCAAATAAGAAATTCATTGAAATTCTGGGCGACCTATGATCTAGCTCGGTTGCAAAAGGGCTATCCAGCTCGGGAGCAGCTAGCGCTCAAACACATCAAACAACGCCAATTTTTGCGAAAATGTCTAGTTGATGATATCGATATCAAAATCCCGCATCAGTTCGGGTTTCTCTTCAAGTGTCAGTAGTGCTCTATAGGGGACTCACTAGTGAAACGAATGGGCATGAGAGCAAAGTATGCAACAGTGAAAATACCCGTAGAACTCGCCGGTATCCTGGATGAGATATCATCAAAATTCGGATACCGAAGTAGAGCGGAAATAGTAAACGATGCGATTAGAAGATTTATTGACGAGAAAAGGCGGCCGGATTCGAGGTAACGTCCTCTTCCTACCGCATACTGTAATGCACACATCAACCCCTATGATCGCATGTCTAACTTGACTTGCCCGCGGTACCGTACTTTTGCTTCAGGGGCTTTTTGTCGATCTTGCCGGTGCTAGTCTTCGGCAAAGGCTCTTCAATAACATAACACCGGTCTGGTACCCAGAACTTTGCAATTTGTCCTGAATCGACGTACTCTTGAAAGTGAGTTATTGCCTCGTCTTCGTCGAGTTTCGAACCGGATTTCAATGCGACGACGGCCACGGGCCGCTCGCCCCATTTTTCATCCTGGACTCCGATAACCGCAGCTTCAAGGACTGCCGGATGGCGCATCAAGATATCCTCGAGGCCGATGGTGGAGATCCACTCTCCTCCGCTCTTCACCGCATCCTTTGCCCTGTCTGCAATCTTGAGGTGGCCGTCTCGATCAACGGTGGCAAGATCCTTAGTATGCAGCCAGTCGTTTGACCAGAGTTCGGCTGTCAATGTGGGATCCTTGTAGTACTCCTCCGTCGTCCAAGGTGATCGAACGACGACTTCGCCGATGGTCTTCCCGTCCCGTGGCACGTCATTCATGTCGTTATCCACAATCCTAAGGTCTACAAGAGGAACAGGTAGTCCTGTCTTCAGAAGAGACTTCTGGAGCATCTCCTCCGGCGGGAGATCAAACTCCCGTTCACTCGGGACGCCTAGAGTGAGGATTGGGGCGGTCTCGCTCAAACCGTAACCGGACATTATTCTGATTCCAAAACTCATCGCCTTGCGGGCAAGCTCGGAAGGAAGTGCGGAGCCGCCAACCACTACCTTCCAGTGCGAAAGAGCTTCGCGATGCGCTTCGACTTGCGAGTGGTTCAAGATCATATTGAGGATAGTCGGGACCATGTGGGACCATGTTGCATGCTCCTTTGAGAGCTGCGCGAGGATGTTACCCGGATCGTATTTCCCAACGAGAACGTACTTTTGTCCTAACAGACCACTGATGTACGGAAATCCCCAGCCGTGAACGTGGAACATTGGAACCAAAGGCAAGATCACGTCTCTCTGTTCCAGTCTTACAGGACTCTCCGAGGAAGAAAGAGCAAGTGCATTGGAGATCGTGTGAAGAACTAGTTGACGGTGCGTGAACCACACACCCTTCGGCATGCCCGTTGTTCCCGAAGTGTAAAACAAAGTAGCAACCGTGTTTTCGTCAAAATCCTGCGGCTGGAATCTGCTGGAATTTTTGATCAGGTCGTCGTAGAAAATTGCGCCAGGGGGAGATCCCGTCGGCAATGATCCTGACTCGCTTGTGATGATTATTGTCTTGACGGTCTTCAGGTGCGGAAGGAGTTTTACAAGGAGCGGGACGAACTCGTCTCGGATGATTACAGCTTCGTCCTCGGCGTGCATCATCGTGTAGGCGATCTGTTCCGGTGGGAGCCTGATGTTGACCGTGTGGAGCACGGACTGGATAGCTGGAACGGCGTAGTATGCTTCGAGATAATTGTGGGTGTCGAAATCAACTACGGCAACTTTTGATTGTTTTTTCACGCCGGAATTCTTCAGACCTTCGGCGAGCCTCATCGCTCTTTCATTCAATTCCTTCCATGTCTCGCGGTTTCTTCCATACACAACCTGGCTGGGACTATCCCGGTAGATCGTCTGGGAGAGTAGTTCTGTAATTAGAAGCGGGTAGGAGTTGTGGTGCTCTTGCATATGCAAAGTTTCAAGCGGATCAGTCAGGATAAGAGCATTGCGCAGAAATTTTCTTCAGATTTTGATTACTCTCCTGTTCAACGTTGAATTCGGTTCTCACTGAGACCAGGGTGATGCCGTTTCCCTCAGCGGAACTCCCATGACGACGTTTGTGATAACTTTTGTAGCACATATCGCACAAGAACAGTCTCGAGAGGATACCCGTCATAGGTCCTAAATAATTTCCAGATGGAATTCTCCGAGACAACTACCGGGTAAATCATAAATCTCCGATGGAGAGTTACAAGATCTTACTAACAACCGTCCAAGTGGATCGTCTATGAGCTTTCTGACAGGAATCAGCATCGAAGAAGTTATTGTTGTCGGACTCGTAGTCTTACTTTTCATATCGATAGTTATTTCCAATCCTCCACAGAGCCAAGAAATAAAGCAGATCTGAAAATTCCCTTTAGGGGGAACCCAGATCAACGTTTCCTGAGTACGGTAACCTAGTCTGCCATCGCGACGAGACTAATTAGGGCAACTACCAGAAATGCGATGCCCGCATAGAAGAAACTCCCGGTCAGGAACCACACGAGAATTGCAACTATGATAGCCGGGAGTAGTACTATTGCTGCCGCGACGAGAAGTACGATGATCAGGATGCCGATGACCAGTAAAATTATGCCTCCGAAAATATCTGCTATGCCGCTCAGGAGTCTGGAACCGAAGTATAGCGGCGCACCCTGCAGTCCTTGAATTACCGAAAGTAGGAAAGCTTCTACGAATATCATTCTATGTATCCGCCCGTTTTACTTGACAGCCGCTTTGGCTATAAGTGTGTGCTGGAAATTTATTAGTAATAACTTAAACAATTGTTAAAAGAGTCGTTCGGTTCTTATCCTGTTTCTAAAGTATCGGTCATCATCACTTTGAAATTGGCTGGTGGTTGAGTCGTCTTTTTCTCGTTCGATCATAAACCGTCGAAAAAGAAGTCATTTGGTATCCACCTGACGGCGCAACAGTAGTGAATTCCTTTGTTGTTACATTGGTTTCCCTCTTCAAGAAAAGTCTGGGATGAAGAAATTTTAGCATAAAAACAATAATCGGATTTGTCAGGCTATTCAAGAGTAACACCGGTTTGTAAATTACTTCTCTCATAACGTGAAAGTATGTCCACACATAGAACAGTGGTGTCTTCGTTGTCTTTTCCACTAGGGCTTTCTTGAGGTCTGGCATGTCCGGGAGAGCCGGACGTGCAGATATTAGGCGAGTTTACCTGTATTACCGGATATCATTACTTGGATTAGATTCAAGAAGAGAAAGGATCTCTATGTGTAGATATGATCAGGTTTCCCATGTTGATAGCTTGAGCGAAATCGTTTTTGCATCTGTGACGGAACATTGTTCCTTATATTCTATTATCCCTGTCTCCACCTTTATCCAATGGCAAAGAAAAAAATGTCGTCTCAAATGGTTGAGAAGAAATGCCCAAAGTGTGGAGGAGAGATGGTCAATGACGTTTGCACAAAATGCAAGTATTCGCCAACGACTGCGATGACCAAGCAGGAAGCCAAGGACCATACGCACCCGGGATAGGGTACGCGCGACCTCTTGAATAAATAAAGAACTATTTCTTGATTTCGGAAATTAGCTCTTTCAGCCGCTTTTCTTCTCCCAAGCTGAGCGGCATCAGGGGGCTCCTTGCGGAACCGACCTTGATGCCAGCCATGTTTAGCGCCGCTTTCGAAAGCTGGACAAACTTCCCGGTGTCTTCAAGGAAATTCAAGACTGGAAGTATTTTCATGTAGAGCTCTCTCGCATCATCGACGTTGCCTGCTTTGCAAAGTCTGTAGATATCAGAGGTTTCGCGTGGGAGAAAGTTGGAGGCGACGCAGATGAATCCCTTCGCGCCCATGATGAATGATTCCAGTGCCATGTTATCCCCTCCACAGAAAACAGTCATCCTGTCGTCGGTGAGCTTGCGTATTTTCCAAACACGGGTAATATCACCACTGCTCTCTTTCACGTATTTCACGTTCGAGAATTTTGAAAGACGGGAGATCAAGTCCGGTGACATGTCGATCTTTGCCGTCGAGGGATTATTGTAGACCATAATTGGAATTCTGATCGCGTCAGAGACCGCTCCGTAATGGTTCAATATTCCCTCCTCCGTCGGGCGGTGGTAAAAGGGCGGAACGATCACAACGCCATCAGCGCCGGTGCTCTCGGCATAATTTGATAACGCTACCGACTGCTTGGTCGCACATGCTGCCGTGCCTGCAAGTACCGGTACGCGCTTTCTCGCCTGATCCACAACCACTTCAATGATCTTCATGTGCTCCTCTGGGGTAAGATATGCGAATTCGCCGGTGCTTCCTCCGACAAAAATGCCATCGACCTTGTTTTCGATAAAATATTCGACGAGGTCTCTAAGCACCGCAATGTTTACGCTGTCAGATTCATCAAACGGCGTTACGTTTACAACAAAAGTTCCTTCTAACTTATCGACCAAACTCTCGCACTTGTCTCAGCTGCGGGAGGCAGGTGATTTGATATTTGCGGAGTTCTATTTGCTCTGAGGATTTTCCACTTCGGTGACTTTCTCAGTCTCGGCGGTGATCCTCTCCTTCGTCCTGTAGTATTCCCTCGCTATCTTGATGACCTGGGGAAGGTTGTTTTGGATCGTCTTTTGCATCCGCGCGTGACGATCGGTAGGATTTGTCACCTTTGAAGCGAGCTCTATGCTTTCCCTTGCTAGTTCCGGGTCCTGTTTGTAAATCGCGACCTTCGCCATCGTCTCGAACTGCGCGCGTGCGATCAGATCTTCACTCTTTGCCATTGCTTCGTTTCCCTTTCCAATAATCTCATCTTCCGAGCCGAGCAGTTGGATCTGACTTTCCGGATCCCCTAAGAGGAAGTTCTCCAAGGCTTCGTACATTTCATCGTTTGGGGCGAGATCTCTCAGTCTTTGGTTTGTCTTTTCGATGATTCTGTTTTCCTTTTCATTTTCCAGACGGCCCTGATTAAGCTCTGCCTCCGTTCTCACATCCTCGGAAGGTATGTCCGAGGCAACCGTTCCCATGCCGTAGTTCGACACTATCCACTATCTCCCTGAAGCGCCGGGAGGGCTTTTTACTTAATATCTGGCTGGAGAGTTTTTCTGTAACAAAGAGTGTTATGACCTTAGCCAGCCCGAGATTCGATCGCAAAACGCTCACGAGCACGACTGCAGTTTTACTGTACATCGCGCTGGCAGATTTTGTCTTCCACATGATCATTGCAGGAAACTATGGCTATTTCAGGGATGAACTCTACTACATCGTTGCAGGCGAACGCCTATCTTTCGGCTACGTTGATTTTCCTCCAGTCATAGCTCTTCTCGCCGCTTTGATGAACGTGATTGCAGGTGATTCCCTTGTCTCCATACACATCATCCCCGCTCTCGCGGCCGCAGCGATCGTATTTCTTGCAGGAAAAATTGCCGGCGAGCTTGGTGGCGGATTGAAAGCGCAGGTTCTGGCGGCCGTAGCTGCAATGTTTTCCGCAGCGTTTGCCGTCGGGTCGATCTTTTCCATGGACGTCCTGGACATGCTCTGGTGGACGGTACTCGCTTATCTCCTGATCCGGATCATAAAGCGAGACAACAAGGAGCCAAGACTCTGGCTTTTGTTTGGCGTGATCGCAAGCATCGGCCTGTTGACTAAGCTGACGATGGCTTTCTTCCTCCTCTCCGTTCTGATCTCCCTGCTACTTGTAAAGCGGTCCTATTTGAAATCTCCATGGGTTTGGATGGCCTTTGTGATCGCACTGGTCATTCTCTCTCCTTACATTGTCTGGAACGCTCTAAACGCATGGCCGACCGTTGATTTCTTCATCCATCACGGCGGGCTGAACGGGGGCGGTCCACTGTCATTTCTCGCAAACCAGATTTTGATTGCGGGATTCCTAGGACTGCCGCTCGCAATCATCGGCCTGTATTTTTTCTTTAGAGCAAAGCTCGGCCGCCCCTACGTGGTGCTCGGAGTTGCATTCATCATACTCCTCGTAGTTTTCACCGTGACCAACGCAAAGCCATACTTTATCATGGGAGCATATCCCTTTGCGTTTGCTGCCGGTGCGGTTGTCCTAGAGAGACGTCGGTGGGTTTCACGATTTTATCTGATCGGAATCCTCATTGTGGGCATACTCTTGATCCCGCTCTATTCTCCAGCACTTCCGCCGCAGACGTTCGTGAAGTATTACGGGGGGCTTACCGGAGCCGCAAATGGAGCGAGCGCGCAGCAAAACGCTGGTGCCTTCCCTCAGTATCTTGGGGACAGATTTGGCTGGAATACAATGACTGCGACGGTCGCGCAAGTCTACGATAATTTACCGCCTCAAGAAAAATCTCAGGCGTGCATACTGACCCAAAACTACGGCGAAGTCAGCGCCCTAACATTTCTTGGCAGGTCCCTCAATCTTCCGACGGTCATCAGTGGCCACAACAACTACTATCTTTGGGGTCCCGGCAGCTGCTCGGGACAGGTGTTGATAATAATCGGATACTACCCCAGCGATTTTCAGGGGTTTTTTAGGAACATCACTGTTGCCGGAAACATAACCTGCTCATATTGCATGGCGAGCGAAGATGATTTGCCGGTAATCGTAGCGGTCGGTCCCACTTCTTCGGTGCATGACTCTTGGGCAATGCTGAAGCACTATAATTGATCTAACGATTAGATGGAGTAAGTAGTCTCCCTCTTACCCTTTATTTCACGTGCGGGAACTCTACTCACCCGGGAAGCAATTGCGATCGCAACAACCTTTGTGGGGGAGTGATTGAGGAGCCCCCAGCCGAACTGGGCTACTTTCCGTCAGTCGTTGGAGGTGAATTTCCTGGTGATGGTTTGGATTTTGCGGCTCTTGTAGTTTTTCCCTTCCGTGTTTTCTTTATCTTGATTCTTATCGTATTCCTCTTCCCGGCAATCTCCGACGCAGAATCAAATGGGGGTGGCGCGAGAAGAGCAACCGGATTCAAAGCCTCTTGAGGAAATGGATCGGGAGCTATTGATGGTGCAGGTTCACCGGTTATCGTACCAGCGGCCGTTGTTGGATCCGGATAAACAACCTCTTGTGGAACCGCATCTACAATTATTGGAGGAGCATTTTCAGTAACCGGTATGGGAGCAGATTCAGCCGCTGGAATCGATTCGAAAGCTACCGGAGGCTCTGGATTGACAACCTTATGAAGATTGGGATCAGATGATCCTGGAAGATAGAGTTCAGAAGATGCCAGAAGAATGGGATTAACAGATATTACGGGATCAGGTTCAGCGGGTGCTACGGGAGCGGGTTCTACTACAACCGGAGTGTGTTCTTCAGCTAGCTCAAGAATTGGTGGAGCAGTTACCAGAGGAGCCGGTTCAGAGTTGACCGGAAGGTCCGAGTTAGCCGCCATTAAGGAATCAGTTTCAGATGCAGTTACAGGACCCGAATTGGGAGTTGCCACAGGAATCGGCTCACGGATTTCTGGAGTAAATTCAGGTAAGACAGCTCGACCCTGTCTCCTAGAAAGGACTGAAGCCCACGGATTATTCTTGGCAGAGTCAGGCAGCTGAATCTCGCTAATTGTTGGCTCGTATTCGAGAAGCGGAGGCGCATCGTCGTCCTGAATTTCAGTATTCATTGCCAAGTTTTCTGTTTTGATCTGTTCCCCCACAGGAGGAGAGACGGGACGCGGTGAAGCTTGTGAAATCGCAAATGGCATCGGTTCGGGATTCGCGATCGATGACCAGCTGGAATTCTCTCCTAGTGTAAATTCGCTCCTCGTCGTCCTTCCAATCTTGGTAGAGCCGAGCGAGCTTATTTCTGCCCTCAGCATCGCGATTTCGGAGCGGATCAGAGAAAGACTGTCCTCGATCGCTTTCCCCTTCTCTTTGGACTCTGCTCTCTCCATCATCGGCGGATTCGGAGTCTTGGTGATCATCACGGTGCTGACTGAACGGACGATCAAGAACTGGAGTGCTATTCGGAAGACCACAACGAGGGAGCAGAGAACGAGTCCTGTGTACAATGATAAAGCAAGACTCTCCTGGTTGAAAAGGTAGAGCTGAAAGCCGGTCGCCGAAATCGGACGGAGGATGGGAAGGACCAGTCCCCACATGATCAGGGTCGCACCGCAGAAAAACGTGGCGACATCAAAGAGTGCGAGCAAGAGCCTCTGGGCTGGAGAGATTCCCTTGTGCCGCCTCGCGTGGTAGACGTAGCTGAGTACGAAAAGGCTCGCACCGGAGACGACAGCCGACGAATAAAGCCATGGAAGTCCCTGATTTACGGCCGGACCGCCGAGGTACCAGGAGTACCCTGCGACGTACACGAAGATAATGAGAGCGATTCCGTATGTTATTGCAAGCGGGATGAGCAGGAGGTCATTGACACTTCGAGCCTGATACTCTCTTGGTCCTATAGTCACTTCTTCCTTGTCGGAAGCATGGTCCTCGGAAGACGTCGCTTTCCGCCTGCGCCCCGCCTAAGAGAGCTTAGATCTCAGCGCTAATGTCGTGCTCTGTAGGAGTATCGGCGGAGGAAACGAGCTGAAGCCAGCCCTCGCGCGTGTCCCAGTCCCACTCGTAGTTTTCTGGGATGTACAGACCGTACGCTATGCACCCCTGCCAGACGTTGTAGACCGGGTTCTTTGTAAGTTCCACAGTACTCCCTACGATGCCTTTCTCCTCGAGCATTTTCTTGAGCTTCGTCGGCGAGTTGACGGCGTAGTTTGTCAGGGTTGGCGGAACGTGCCAAGCAAAGTTTCCGCCTGAGAGGATGATGTTCTGGTATAGAGCAGGCTGGATTTCAAAACTGCATTTTTGTACGGACTGGATGATGACGTCAGCAAGATCTGTGGTACCTAAGACAGCTCTTCCTTCGCTGTAAGTGTCCGCCGGCCGTGGGAAGCCCCTGCGGTAGTAAGAAGCAAAAATTTCATGGTTCGGGTTGAAGAAATACTCTCCAATCAGGAATCGTTGCCAGCTGTTCTTTCCCAGGTCGATTGAAATCTTGGTCGAGGGAATCTTGAACACTGTCTCAAAAAGCGGGCTGTTCTTTTCCTGCATTACCTTCGACAGATTCTTGGGCACCAGACCCAGAGTTTCCTTGAAGAGCTTGACGAGTTTGGGCTCGTGTGCAAGGTCGGAATACCCCGCATCCCTCAGTATCTCTGCGGCGATGAGATCACAGTCGCTTCCGCCTCTGTTGAGCGTGATCTGAGCCCCGAAAATGACACCGCTGCTCACGGGTGCCACTTGGGTGTTGCCGTGGCCGCCTTCGAGCACTGTACAGGCTAGCCGCTTTTGGGAGATTGCGACCGCAAGAGGCTGGGCAATGATGGATAGCGCCCTGGTGAGTGTCCTGCCTTCCTCGCTGTTGATCTCCCGATGAATCTTGATCAGTCTATCATACATGTAACGCGGTGCGGTTGCAGAAAGAGCGGCAACGCACTTGAAGCCGTTGAACTCTGGAGCGACAGATTTCTCCGGTGCGTGTCTGAGCAGTCCATAGCGAGTGATCTCCTTTACTACCAACCAGGCTCTCTCATCGTCGGACGCAATTTCCCCGTTGCGCATTGGATAGACCATCCGCTCGGCAATATCCCTTCGAGCTTCCAAGTGTTGCGCTACTGGAGGTCCGACGATCAGCATCTGACCATCGCGACCGGACGAGATCTCTTTTCCAGAGCGCGAATTCAAATTCAAAAGTGCGCTGCGCATGTCAGGGAAATATCCACGGGAATCAATCGCATCTGGAGTATTCCCGAGGGTAGCGACACCGAACTTGAACTCTGAGGTACCATAATCTTCACCGAATACACTGAACTCTTTGGGCAACGTCATAAAGGGCTCTTCGACCGCTGGCTAAGATCCACAGGCCTTTATGGTTAACGATTTAACTTTTTGATCCGATGAGAACTCCAATCCCGACTTTCAATGGAATGACTTCGAGCAATTTTCCTAAAATTGCATGATCAAAATATAGGGCAGTCCTGTCAAATGAAAAACAACTCATATATCCCAGATCTAGAATAGCACCGCCGCCGGGTCGGCGTGAGAGGATTTCAAACTGACTAGTCTAAGGATCTTGTCTCGTGTGCCCTTATTCAGACGCGTTCAATCTCAACGTTGAGACCGGCAAATCAAAAAGGAGAACTCTCGGGGATTATGCAGAGATCGGTTGTAGTGACGGTGATTTCTGTTGCAATCATCGTCTTTATCTCCGTAGGAGTAATTGGTCTCCAGAGGTCCCTTGATCCTTTCAGTTCAGTTCAGACTGGCATTACAGGAAATCTGCAGTCTACAGTAGGAAATCAAACGGTCATCAGTCTAACCACAGTTAAGCTTCCCACTACGGTCTATTCAACCCAGGTAACGACCGTTTTGTCCTTAACCACGAAGGAAATTGTGAACACCCTGTATACTACTTCGGTCAGCCTTGAGGAAACCACAATTAACGGAGTAACCACCCAGATAGCCACAACTACCGTGGTTTCGAGGAACGTGACCACGTTTACAACTGAGTCAAGCGGAGTGACAGTTACGCAGACCGTAGCCAATCTCATTACCACAACGGTTACGGAATCCGGGTCCGCAACGACCACGGTATCGATTCCGACTACGACAACGGCAACCTCCGTCCAAACTACCACAGTTTCATCTCCCACAACTGCCACCCAGACCCAAACTAAGACTGTCACCAGCGGTGGTTCTGCGACCACTACCCAGACGGTCAGAACGACGGCTACAAGAACGGCCACGCAGACCGAAACTCAAACTATTCCGTTTACTACCACTCACACCACGCAGGTTACCGCGACAAAGGGCACTGTCACGACGATCACCGGCACTGAGACTTCAACTGTGAAGACTGATACTACTATAACGCTGACTTTTGTTACAACGGGCGCGACAATCACGATCACAGTTACAACTACCACGAGTTGATAGAAATGAGCTACAAGAGAAATCGAATCCTGCCGCTCGTGCTTTTAGGCGCAATCGTGCTGCTCAGCGTGATCTCCTTCTCCGTATCGGCATCGTCCCAGGGTGGAACTCAGGTCGTGAGCAATGCTTTGACGACTAGAAAGACGACAACAGTTACACATACCGTAACGGTGACATCGACTAAACAGATTACTTCCACGGTTCTGACAACATCCGGGGCGTGCTGCATCATCACGACGTTTACGTTTTCCACCACCGAGACTTTTGTCACGAGCACAACCTCGACGATACGCTCGACCAGCCTCTCGGTTCTTACTTCTCAAACTGACCTGACGAGCACACAGACTACGACCAAAACTATTACTTCCAGTACAGTTGTCCCCGTGACTACAACGGTCACGACTCATTCCACGCGGGTTACTACCCTGACTTCGACCCGAGCTACCTGCTGTACTACTCAAACTACCACCAGCACCATTACGAGGACACATAGTACAACACTACCAATTACTCAAACGTTTTCGACGACTGTGACATCAACTATTCCGACGACTTCGACAAAGACACTCTCGACAACCGTAACTGGAACATCAAGCATAACCCAAACGAGTACGACCACGGGTACTGTCTTCACAACATCGACAATCCCGACCACGGTTACCTCAAGCGTGACCGGGTCTGCCACGACAACTTCGACAGAAACTGACTACTCGACGGTAACATCGACTTCGACCTATACCATGCCTGTAACTACTACGTCTACTGAGACCGATTACACTACCACGACCAGTATCATTCCAACGACGACCACATCTACTGAGACCGATTCTACCACAATTACTGTTCCAACTGTAACCACGTCAACCTCTATTAGTGACGGGGGGACGCTTACAACCTACGAAACGACGGTCACCGCAACCACAGTTACGGCAACGACCACTCCTACGACGACCACGACGTTAACGACCAATAATTGTACATCAAGTACGACCTCGACAGCTACGGATGGTTCCACTATTACCGAGTTTTTTGGATGTTAGGACGCCACATTTCTGAAGTAAAAAATCCACTCTTCACTGACTTGCTTGTTGAAAACCATGTCAATTTTGGACCATGATCCTTGAAGTTGCAATTCTTAACGTAAAGCCCGGGAACTCACCGGCGTTCGAGTCCGTCTTCCGTAAAGCGGAGCTAATCATAAGTTCCGCTGAAGGCTACATATCTCATGAACTTATGCGGTGCATAGAAAATCCGGATAGGTTCATTCTTCTAATGAGCTGGGAACGATTGGAAGACCACACGGAGGGATTCCGAAAATCTCCAAAGTATCTAGAGTGGAAGAGATTGTTGCATCATTTTTACGATCCTTTCCCAACAGTAGAGCATCACACTCTTTGCAAAACTAATCTGCCACGTCTTCTTAAGAGATCTAAAGGTGTCCGAGAACAACTGGATTGATGTCCACGCTAGACAGTCTTATTCAGCACGCCCAAGCTCTTCTTGTCCACTTTGGTTAGGTCGATCTCGGAAATGTTGTCGAGCGGATCGATCAGGATCACTTTGTCGTCCATCACAACCACGTTGCGTCGTCCTCTGGTGTTGACTACAATCGGTCCGTCGGTCGTCGTCAGGTGCCACTCCAGCTCATCGCCCTTTACGACCACCTTTCTTATTCCGTTAACCTGAAGGATGAAGCTGTTTGCCCTTGCAGCTTTTTTCAACAATTCTTTTGAGGTTTCTTCCATCCCTTCTGCATCAGGAATCGTCAGAACTTCTTCTCCCGCGTGATTTTCAAGAATTATTATCTGTGGGGCACTTAGTGGAAATGGCTGGCGCGGAGTAAGATTAGGCCAGGATTTTTCCCCGGCCCTGACATCAACCTCGCTGATTCTTTCACATGCGGTAACCTGAATCTTCGACATTTCAACGGATGGAAGTTTTACCGAGACATCGCCAAGGTCGGTTTTTTCCAGGTCTTCTTCGATCTGGAACGGTATCTCACCGTTGAACTCCTTGAACATTGAGGAAAACTGACCATCCTGCGACAGAAGCTGTGCAGGCTTGCCCTGCTCTATAATCCTGCCGAGACTCATGACGACGACATCGTCCACGCTGAGTGCTTCGTACATGTTGTGCGTGACTAGAATGGTGGTCTTACCTTCTGCCAGCTTCAACATACGGCGATAGATTTCGCGTTCGCTCTGGACATCAAGATCGGAAGTTGCTTCGTCCAGGATGAAAATATCTGGCTTTTTTATTATGGCTCTCGCAAGCGAAAGTCTTTGTCGCTGTCCTCCCGACAGCTGATTTCCCTTTTCACCCAGGTTTGTGTCGTAAGCGAGCTGGAGTCCCATGATTTCCTTGTGTATCCCGGCAGCCTTACAGGCGTGGAGGATGTCCAGGGGGCCTACCGTCGATGCATTTGGATTTGTGACACCGTAGACCACGTTATAGGCAACTGTGTTATCAAAGAGAACAACGTCCTGTAAAACGTATGCGATCTTGCTTCTCAAATAATCCAGATCAATGTCCCGGATGTCGATGTTGTCGATCCAGATTGCTCCCTTGTCAACGTCGTAAAATCGCATGAGAAGCCGCGATATGGAGGTCTTGCCCGATCCGCTTCTACCCACAATAGCGATCCGCCGTCCACGGGGTATCTTCAGAGTAAAGTCCTTGATTACAGGATTGTATGGTTCGTAACCGAAGGTGATCTTGTCGAAGAAAATCTCCCCTCCGAGATCCTTGGGTTTTACCGCGTCGGGCTTGCTCTGGACTTCTAGCTTTGCATCGATGATCTCCCTCAGCCGATCACCCGAGGTGATGCCCTGCTGGATGAACGGAACGATATTTGAAAGATTGTTTATCGGAGTGTAAAACAAAGCGAGATACGCAACGAATGCAGTGACGATTCCCAGCTGAATCTTGCCCACAAGGACCTGGTTCCCTCCGACCCACCAGATCGCGATTGTCGCAAGCGATGTAAGAAAGCCGAGGGCCGGCCAGTAGTAGAGGTTCATCTTCACGGCATCGACCTGCGCGTTGTAGAGTTTGTCCAGATTTTCATCTAACCTGGTTGCTTCGCGATTTTCCCGGACGAATGATTTTACCACTTGATAGGCAGGTACGGTATCGGTTATCATTGCGGTAACGTCCGCGCTTCTCCGCCAGTTCCTGTGATACACCATGAAGGATCCCTTCCTGTATCGGATTAGGGCGTAGATGATGAATGGCACTGGAACGAGTACGAAAACTGCAAGACCGGCATCGAGGATGAAAAGAATGACGCCTATACCGATCAGTGTCAGAATGTTTACTATCAGGGTTGGTACGCCCCAGACCATTAGCCACTGAGTGTTGCCAACGTCGTTTGTGAGTCTAGAAAGTATGCGGCCGGTGGTCATCCGCTCAATGAATGAGGTAGGCAGGCTCATCACATGTTCGTAGACGTTGCCCCTCAGATTGTTCACGACTCTCTGTCCTAAAGTATTCAGGAAGTAGCTCTGCAGGACTGAAAGTATTGTAATGACTCCGAAAGATCCAAGAAGAATAAGCGTCAGATAAACAAACAGCCCCGGTGAGGGCCTGTTCGCGATCAGCACGCTGTCAATGAGCATCTGCAAGAGATAGGGTGGAACAAGGTTGAATCCAGCGAGAAAAACGGAGAATATAATGCCGAGGATCAGTTTCTTCCGGTAGGGGCGCATGAAATTCAATAGCCAGCGAAGAGTGCTCCCGCGGTTGATCTTTTGCTGCTTTTCATCCTCGTCGAGAATTGGAGGAGCGCTTCCGACAATGTGGTTGTTGATGATGTTTGTCAGCGAGCGGAATTGCTTCAACTTTTTCTTTGTGAAGAATGCAACGTCGTTTACAGATCCGTTCTTTGTTTCAATTACGAGCCTCCCAATTCCAATTCCTTCCTCGATGGAAGCCTTCTCGATATCGTCCAGTTTTACCTCTTGGATTACCGACTCTCCAGAAAGCACGCGGAGTGATTTTTCGTCTAGCTCGACTGACTCGCGACCGAGCTTTAGTTCATGATCAAGGTCTGTCGTTAATCGCGTCTTTTTTGTGTCGGTTTCGGTTTTCTCTTTATCGTAAATTTTCTCCGCGATTATTGATTCCAATCCTTCCCTTCAGACGAGACTCCTACAGCAGAGTCAAAAGTGCAAAAGAGCGCGCCAATACCAAAGGGCGCTAAAGTCAATAGTTATGAATTTTCTTTGAAAGGGGAAGAGTGCAAAATTCTTGAGACAGGAAACAAAATCTCCTGACAGAGGAACGTTCGGCAATGACTATTGAGTTGATCACGGGACTTTTTAGTATTGCTTGGACTATGAAGCAGTTATTGGATCTGCTTCTTCGACGATAATTTCTTCGGAGGATTTCCGTCTATGGTAGGAGCGAATCACAGCTGAAAGCGCAACAACCGACGCGACTAGCGCGATTGCCAAAACTGGCGTGCCGAGTTCGATCCAATCTAGCATGATTTCTCTTCTCCCCAGCTACGGGAAGAGTGCACTTCTGATTAAGTCATTTGTGGATTTAGAATATTAAAGAAACAGAATAGAAAATGATTCGAAGGCAAAGGTAATTCCACCTTGGCGAAAAATCATGACACGTGTTATCTTTTTTCGGGACAAACCCATGGGTGAAACAAAAGGAAAAAGGCTTTTACTCTGATTACACTCGCAGGAAAAAAGTGATTTTGAAAAATTCTTTCGCCACCGACTGGCTGCTCGGGGAAGATCAGCCTTCAATAAGATACCTCACTCTAACTGAGCTTCAAGGCAGGTCGAAGACGGACTCTGAGGTAAAGTCCGCCAGGGAGAACATTACAAAGATCGGCTGGGCGAAGGACATACTGGAAAAACAGCTGTCGAGCGGTTGCTGGTTTAGTGAGAAGAGTCTTTTCTCACCCACGTTTTCTGCGACCTTCTGGATGCTGCTGATCCTATCCGACCTCGGCCTCACGAAGGAAGAACCGGGAATCGAAAGGGCCTGTCAATTGTGGATGAAGCGGAATGTATGTGATGACGGCGGATTCAGCCAGAGCGGAAAGGTAAACGGTCATCTCTGCATCACCGGCAATACAGCCCGGGCAATGGTGAAATTTGGATATGTGGATCATCCAAAAGTGAGAAAGGCTTTCGAATGGATTGTCGCAAATCAGGCTGAGCTCGGTGGGTGGTCTTGTTGGAACTTTGGTAACAAGCGTAGTGGCAGGACGCTCGATTCTTGGGAACCTCTCAGTGCTTTTGCTGCGTATCCTCGCGAGAAATGGACCCGTAGCATGAAGCTCGCCTGCGAAAAAGGTGCAGAGTTCTTCCTAGAGCGAGAGCTTCACAAGCAAGGAGCTCGATGGGATCAGTGGTATCGCTTTCACTATCCAGTTCACTATTACTACGATCTTCTCGTCGGGTTGGATTTCATGACTGCGTTGGGTTATTCGAACGATAAAAGGCTCGGTTATGCCATTTCGCTGCTCAAGGAAAAGCAAAGCAAAGATGGAAGATGGAACATCGATGCCAATCGACCAGAAGATTCTGTCGCGTTGGCGGCCTTCAGGAAGAAACATCCACGTTCGAACGATTTGACTCCGTTTGTTCTAGAGAAGGCAGGCAAGCCCAGCAAGATGATCACACTGATTGCTCTACGAGTTCTGAGTCGAATCGACGAAGGAGACAATCGTTGATTGAAAGGATCTGCTCATTCATAGAGTGATAATTTGTAATTTTTCAATCTGGTTTCGCAGACCAGTAGTCTGGCAGCCATCTTCTCTCTGCTTTCAACCCCGGCGAAATCAAGACATGTGTCGGAAGGATTCCTTCCGGTGGCTCCAGATGAAGAAAGACTCGATCCTTCCGCTATCTCTTCAGTCGATCGCTAGCCAACATACAAGTTGGCAAAGCCGATGCATGTCGAGGGCAGGCATCCCAGAGCCGGATTGTACGAAAAGCCCTTGATGTTTGAAGTCATGATCGCAACTGTCTCGGGATGATTGACCCATAAGTACTCCACCGCCTGATTTGCAAGCTCGTTCATCGCGTTGCTCACTTTGATCAGCCCCGTGACGTTGTTGCTGGCATCGGCTGCGAGATCTTGCTTGTAGAGCTCACTCATTCTTGTTAGATTCCAGCCGTCGGACGCGGCAGTAAAGTGTCCTGGAGCTAGCACTGCACCCAATATATTTGAGGCCCATGGATAATCAACGACCCACGTCTGGTAGGAGGAGTATAACTCGTCAGAGAGCCCCTGCGTCAGCATTTGACCGTCTGGAACCGGCTGAATCTGAACCGTGAGACCCATGTTGTAGGTCGAGCTGATGTTGTTGATGACGTCCGCGATGTTGGTGAAGATTGCAGAGTAGAACGTGTCTCCAGCGTCATAGGTCAGCGTGACCGATCTCTGTACCGGATGTGCGCACTGCCCGTTCGAACCGAGAGAGGCACACCCAAAGGTGTTGTTGAAAACATTGGCAGGGGCAGCGGTCCCATTTACAAAGGTGAAGTGAGTCAGCGGCTGCATCATTGCCTGCAGAAGAAGATCCTGCGTCACGGTCAGATTATAACTGTAGATGGGAGCGACTGATGAATTGTATATCCCGTTCGGGGCAACCGGCGGCGGGACTACGTTTAGGGCAAGTCCACCTAGGTTGTTGTTATAGACCTCGTTGATCGCGGTCATGTTGACACTGTCTGCGAATGCAAGTCTAATCCTCTGGTCAGCAAAAGGCTGGAAGACGTAGAATCCTCCCGCCAGCGGATTCGTAACGTTCTCGGCAAAGGGTACAAAGTTTGTACCCACGACCGCGAGTGGGCCGAAAATTGTCACTCCCGGAATCGTCGAAACCAGAGTACCGTTGGAAAGCCAGGCATTGCGATTTGCAACGTCGTAGATGTTGTTGTTTGGCACATCAATCGCCATCGCCTGTCCGGATTTTGCCGCATTCTGGAGGTCGATCTCTCTAGTATTAATGTTCGGCACGTAATTCATTTTGACTGTGGTAAATTCTGGAGAGATTTTCTTTCCGCCCATGAACTGGTAGGGTCCGCCCCAATAATGCGAGTTGATCTGGAAGGCAAGGTCGTTGCTCGACTGGCTGAAGCTAGAAATAACGTAAGGTCCGGTGCCAGCCATGGATCCCTGGTAGGAGCCATCGAGATAGGTTGTCGCGCAACCGTTTGGAGTGATTCCACCGTTGCAGGTTGCAACCTCGTCCAGATAGTATTCGTAAATCTGGTTTGAGAGATTACCGTTCAATGTAGGGTACGGTAGAGTGTAGCCCGTTGAGGACTGGTTCCACAGCGACAGATCGTGCTGCATGACATACTCTGGGGAGATTATCCAGCCAAAGTTGTAATTCGAAAGGATGTAAGGGAAAAAGTTGCTCGGCGTTTGCAGGTGGATTGAAAACGTCATGGGACCGGTTATCTGGACGAAATTCTCGGCGAGGACTTGATTCACAAATGCTTGGCTGTATTTGATCTGACACCCGCAGAGCGCAGAGGCAAGACTCGTGTTCAGAAGATTTTGGAAATCGGCAGCGAACTGGGTTCCGTGTCCCGAGGGAGTGCTTGCGTCAATTACCAGGACTCTGTTCAGCGAAAAGTAGACTGCGGAGGAGTTTAGCGGTTCTCCGTCTGCAAATGTGATGCCGCTACGTAGAGTAAAGTTGTAAGTCTTCAGGTCAGCCGATACGGTATAACTTTGCGCTAGCCACGGGATCAGCTGCGTGCTACTGGTTCCATTGTACCACAATAGGTTTTCATAAGTCGCCGCGTCGTCAAGGATTGCACCGTAAAAGTCGTACATAACTGCAGGGTCTAGGAAAGATGGGGTGAATGTAGTTTCCCACGTGAAAGTTGAGGGAGCTACAGACGAAGTTGTCTGATTGGAAGAAGAGGACGAGGATGTCGTGGTAAGCAGCGACGAAGAGGAAGAAGTCGCAGTAGATCTAGATGAGGATGCCGCGGTCGAAGACGAGGCTGAAGAGATAGAACTGGAAGCAGAACTGCTAGTGCTCTGAACAGATGAAGTCGTTGATGTGTTCGCGGTCACCGTTGAGGCGCCAGATCTCGTAGCTGCATAAGCTCCGACAGCTATGATAATGATGATGACAATAACTGCTCCGATCATCGCAGACCGGCTTAGCGCACGACGGATTCTGCTCCTAAGAAGAGACATTGCAGAGTCCGCCATTCTATAAAAGCCAAATAAGGATTATCTGTTTGTTGTAGCATAAGATGAAGATACTAAACGTGGGGTATCGTTCAGTCAACTGCTATCTGCTTGTCACGGACAAGGCAAAGCTACTCGTTGATGTCGGGTGGCCGGGTGGGATGCAGGAACTGAAGTACAATCTTACACATAAGAGCTACTTTCATTTTCTTTAATCACAAAATCGGGAAAATTCAGGGGCTGATATTTCTCGGGATTGCTTCCTTGTGTTTTTTTGAGAGAACTTCGATCCATATGCCATCGGGATCTTTGGCGAAAAATATCACGTGGTTCTTACTCTCGTAGGGTTCTTGCGCAATTTCAACGCCCAACCTTTTGAAGCGCTCCAGTTCACTGTAAGCATCCTCAACCAAGAAACCCAGATGGTCTAATTCATTTCCATTTGAGTAATCTTTCAAATTCGCGTACCAATTGAGTTCAAGAAAAGGCAGTTCTCCTTCTCGAGAGGCGAGTTCCGCAAACTCTCCATTGGTGTAGGGATTCTTGATTCGGTCGATGAGCTTCATACCCATCACTTCAGTATAGAACTTGACAGACCTGTCCAAGTCTCTAACGATTATTCCGGTGTAAAAGAAAAAAGTCAATTGGACTCCTGTGGTTCTGTTGGCAGTGTCCTGTGATGTGAATCTTTACCTTCAGAATGTATCACTGGATTCTCAAGTTTAGACTGAGGTAACGCTCGCCATGATGCCTCCGTCCGGATAAGCTCTTATTCGCATGAATTTTCTAGGAAATCGATCTTTGCCTTCTACAGGCCGCAGTCACGGGTGCCCGAAATGCTCCGGACAGAACCTTAAAGAGACACATAAGGTAGCTTGGATTGGCTTTACTCGTTTTCATTGTATCGATTGTAAACGACATCACAGTTTCGGTAGTACTACTGGATGATTTCTTAGCCATCGTTGCTGTATACGGTTGTATCGCGCTGCAATGTCCCTGACCGTAATCGGCCGACTGGAGAAGGAGTTGACAAGCTGATTTGTCAATAACTAGGGTTTAGAACTAAACACTTTTGCCGGATGTGGTTTGTAGATGTAGATCATTTCCTCTTCGTCGGCTCTGATAACTTCCCAACCTTTGAAATGAAAAACAAGTGAAACTACTCTGCAATTCGGTTTTGAGAGTTCTCTTTCGAGCTTGCGTTGAAGTTTGTCGTTAGTATCTTGAAGTAAGAACAAAACAACGACATCGGCGTCTCTCAGATCGACATCGAAGAAATTACTCCTGACAATTTTCGCATTTTTCAGTCGCAGCTGAAATATCTTGAGGCGCGAGTAAAGAACTCGGAATGGATCTATTTCGATGCCAACCGATCTAGCGCCAAAATCTTTTGCAGCAGCGACAACTATTCTACCGTCTCCAGAGCCTAGGTCATACAGCAACTCAGTTGGTTTGAGTTCCGACATTGACAGTATCTTGCTCACGAGTTCTCTTGAGGTAGGAACCCACGGCGCGCCGGTGAATTCTGGCAGCATGATGGAAGAAGTTGCGACTACAGCCACAAGCAAAGTTACCACTAAGGGAATCAATAGAATGGTGGAGATTCTCGCAGAACCCAAGAGTACAAGGAATGTTGCGCCTCCCAGTCCCACGACTGAATAGAATAGAATCATTGGGAGTGTTATGGACCGGCGATTCAATCCCTCATCAGGTTCCTAATCTCGGGAATTACATAACGCGAACCCAATCGACAATTTAAGGGTGATATTGAATGTTCTCGACAGATCTTGAATTGACAGACAAAATGCGCGCTAGAACAGCCTATTCAATTTTCGAATAAGTCCCCCTTTGACGTTGAGTGATTCTCGGAAAAAAGACCATGGATTCCTGAGATTTTTGGATATAGCTTTGGTTGGATTTTCATTGATTGCAGCAAGTTCATTGGGGCTAGTTTGGGTTCACGCCGCCGGCCATACGCTCCAGCACGGCCCGACGGTTCTTAGGGGAGGTCGACCAACGCCAAAGAGCCCTCTTTCGCATATCGAGTACCAAGATCATAAACCGCATCCAATCTGTCCTTGTTGATGTCAACAAGCAAAATAGTTGTTTCAGCCGCACTTTCCATGGGACAAAGATTGCGTAACATGGCAATCTAAAAAACTGCACTACCGGCGCCGATAATCTTCACTTTCATTCTGGACCAAGCTCCGGGATTACTGAATATCCCCCTACAGAGCTTTCGCTCTCGGGGCGACAAAAAAAAGAAAAAGAGCAAAGGAGCCCTCTGAACCTGGACAATATTACCCAAGTTGAGAAAGATATACTATCTTTTCCGCCTTGTCGTCGCAATCACGGCTGCGATAACAATGATTATGATTACGATTCCGATTGTGATGTATTCAAGGTTGGAGTTCGAGGCAGTTGATACACTAGTTGTTGATACTACAGTGGTCGGCGTAGCAGTCGTTACGGTGGAAACTGCCACTGAGCCCCCGGACGAAATTGTAGAAAGAACAGTTGTTGATACCGTCGACACTTGACTGATGGTTGCAGTAACGGTCGTCGGTCCGGAAGAGCCAGTGGATGAGTTCACCGGTGTAGCCTCAAACAAGGACTCGTCCCAAAAGACTGGACTTGTCTCGGCTTGAGTGTTGTAGATGCCAGTGTCCTGCGTCGAACTGCCCCAGTAAATGTTGTTTGAAACAATAAGGTTTCCGAACCCGTTGAAAAGTGGAATCACCGGGACCTCGTGGGCGTTTATCCAGGCGCATTCCTGAGCGTCTGCAATGTATTGGGTTGAATTTGGAGTATCACTTTGAAGTCTAGAATACACTTGGGCATATGTTTGATTCCAAAAAGTTTGCGTCCCGTTGACTGGAACCTCATACGCTCCCAACTCGAACACAGTACCGGGACCTGGGGTCACCCCCCAATCGTTCATGTAAGCGGGGGACACTTCCCCGATCAAAACCTGCCAGCCCACCGGATTTGCCTGCGTCGCGAGGCTGTTTATAGTGGTCGCTTCCTCGGCTGTAACCTTCACTATGATACCGACCTGAGCCCACTGAGCTGTCAGCAACGTCGCCGAACCCTGCTGCCACGGGTCAATGGAAGTGTACTCCAGACTCAAGGATACTGCAGTGCCATTCGGGTACTCAAGTGCATTGCCAGAATATTTGAAACCGGCTCGGATAAAGAGCTGCTTAGCTGTTGAAACGTTGTATGAATATCCAACCGGACCCGTGCCGTTGGAAAAGCCAATCGCGTCGTTATAGGCCGGCAATAGCAAGTCCTGATTTTCGCTCGTGTTGCCCGCAAAGGCCGCGTTCACGGCATAATTGATTTGGGTTACATTCGTGGCAAAGGCGAGAGCCTGTCTGACTAGAGAATTGTTGAAGGGATAGGTCCAATCGTTAAACATTATTCCAATGGTGTGACCAGGAATGGCGTAGGGAGGGCCTACGAGGGAGTAGCCATGAATGTTTAGGCACTGACTGATTGAGCAGTGAATAATGTCAATTTGTCCAGCTTCTATTGCGTCTAGAAGAGAGGCTTGCGAAGAATACTGGTAGTAATATAGAGTCTGGTAATGCGGAGCTCCTTGCCAGTAGTACGGATTTGCCTTTAGGATTACCGGGTTCTCGCCCGAGGTATAATTTGTTATGTAATAAGCTCCGTCAGATACTACATTCGTCAGATCTTGGAATGAAGAAATAGTTGTGCCATTATATTGACCGAAGGTTTCTTTTGGCAGAATCTCAAATCCATTGAAGATGATGTCATAAACAATGAAATTTCCAGGCTGAGTATTCACCTGAACCGCGGTGGAATTCAAAATTGTTATCGCCCCAACGTAGGGCGCGGTGTAGAAGCCAGACTCGTTGTATATGTTGAGAGTAAAGGCCAAGTCTGAGGAATTTAGTTGACTTCCATCGCTCCATCTGAGGTTAGAGCGGAGGTTCAGAACCCATACAGTCGAATTTGCATTGCTCGACCAGCCTGACGCAAGTCTCGAAGTTATTAACGGTAGAGGTGGAAAATTGATCGAATACGCATAATCATAGAGCAAAGAGCAGAGATGGGTATTGCAGGAGGGATTTAACGGATTTAGAGAAGCTATGGGAGGGGTGAGAACCTCGCCAATTGATAAGACCCCCGGAGGCACTTGGGCGCTCGAGTGGATGCCTCCCCCAAATGAAAAATCGACGTATCCCAGTGAAAGTAAAATAATCAAACCAAGAGTGACTAGAATTTCGATATGGTATGAAAGATCAATTTTGGTCAGGCTCATTGAAACCAGGCTGCTTCAGCCGAGAATCGGGGATTATTTAAGCTAGGTTCCATACCCGTTCGTCAGCGTATTCACACCTGAAAGAATTTCAGGAACGAATTCAATCCCAAACCCGGGCAACATACCACTCGGCAAAAAGAAACGTGCTTTTTCCGGCTTTGGCCTCCGGAGGAAAATATCATCTTTCCATCGGTATTTTGTAAGGAACTCGGCCAGCGGACATACCCCAGCCGGGGCCGAAAAAAGAAAATGTAGAGTGTAGCTGGAATCACCATGTGGTACAAGATCTGTTCCGGAAGCTTCGCAAAGTCCTTGTATTTTTTTCATGGCCGTAATTCCCCCCGTCCACTCTGGATCGGGCTGCAAAATACTCACTCCATTCTCGATTAGTCGCTTGTGGTTTTGAAGCGTGTAAGCATGTTCGCCGGCAGCTAATGGTGTGCTCACTTTTTTTGATAAAATCTTGTAATTCTCGATATCATCTGATTGAATTGGCTCCTCAATCCAACTCATCTCGTATTTTTCCAATCTTTTCATCATTCTAATAGAGTAGTTAAGGTTCCATCCCATCCAAGCGTCACCAGCCAACCCCACCCCATAACCGACGGCATCCCTGATCGTCCTAATGAGCGTTTCATTGGACTCGAATCCGCGATAATCGTCAGAAGGGCCATGCGAGAACCTCATCTTCATCAAGCTGTAACCTTGCTCAACATATTCAACGGCTTCCTTTGCAAGATCTTTGATATCTTTAGTAGGGTGCAGGTGGCTCGCATAAGCCGGAATGCTAGTTCTAGTAGGACCTCCAAGCATTTTGAATACCGGGATCTCGAGGCTCTTTGATCTTAGATCCCAAATCAAAAGGTCAATGCAGCTTATTGCAGTAGTGATAAGCCCACTTCTTCCAAGAGGAATCGAGATTCTGCTAAGTTGATCAAATATTTTTTCGCTTTCGAAGACATCTTTTCCGATCACGTACTTTTGAAATCTGTCGATAATCTGCAACACAAGACTAGAAACACAGATCGTCGAAGAAAACCCATTGTCTGTTTCCATTCGCAGAAGAGCTTGGGTTTCGCGGCCGGTATTGACAAGTACATTTTCTGCCCCAAATTCTTTGTAATAGTCAGTCGGCTTTACGTAATCGTGGCTCTCCATCGGAAGCTTGATTTCTTTCTTAATTATTTTGAGATCTTTGACTTTCAAGGAGTCAACACTATTCTTCCGTTAACCTCGTCATTAGCCAGCTGGGCAAATGCTTCATTTATTTCGTCCAGCCGGCGCTTCTGTGGGAATGTCCTGATGTCACGCCTTTCTGCCAGGTTTATTAATTCTGAAAGGTCTCCAATTGTGCCGTAACTGGATCCGATCACGCTGTGCTCCCATGCAACTGTGTTGAATGTAGGAACTTGGAGTGCCGGTCCCTCCTGCCCAACTACTATTGCGGCTCCTCTCCGCCCCAATGAATCCGCGATCATCGAAGAGGAAACTGAATTACCCACGAAATCAATCGCCGCGGATACCCCTTCGCTTCCAGTCAATTCTTCAACTATACCCGGCAGATCGGTATCGAAGCAACTTCTGCAAGCTCCGAGCTCTTCTGCCCACTTCAATTTCTCCGGATTTCTTGAAACGGCAATGACTCTGGTAGATGGCGAAAAGATGTGCAGAATCTGCATGCAGATCGAAGCCACCGCTCCGAATCCATACAGCAGAACGATCTGGGGAGCAGGAAGATTTTTTGGAATTTTCTTGACAGCAGAAATTGCTGTGACACCCGCATCCGCAAGAGGCGCGGCATCCGAGGGATTCAGCTTTCCTAAATTCTGAAGGAATCTATAAGAAGGGACATAAAGAAATTCTGAAAAACCACCCTCATAGAAAGACTGTCCTGGAATCCTCTTAGGTTTGCAGAGCATGTAGAGCCCGGATTTGCAATACGCACAAGTTAGGTCAGGCCATATGGCGTAAACAATTACCGGATCGCCGACCCTAAACTCGAAGACTCGATCACCAATAGCCTGCACGTAACCGGCGATTTCGTGCCCCAGGACGAAAGGGAGACGGAATCCATCCCTCCGTTCCACGCCCTTCCATATTCTGATGTCGGTCTGGCAAATCCCCACCCCTGCGACCTTTACTACAACAGCATCTCCTTCGGGCTTTCTTATCTCAATGGTTCCTTCTCGAAATGGATTCTTGTAATCGTGCAAGATCATAGCCCTCGAAAGCATGTGGTTTTTGGGCCCTTTCGACAAATTAAATATGTAACCGAACTAATAGGTACTCGTCTTTCTCTTGGCGTAGAGGCCAACAAAGGGCTTATGTTTTTGAAAAGAGTATAACCTCAAGGCCTGGACCAGTCTCTCTGATGCGAAGATTCGAATCTGTGTTTATTCAGATCGGAATAGATTCGATTATCGTGCCTCATCTGCAGCAACCTTTTCATTAAGGTCACCTCAAAGGAGGATTTTGAGTTTCTCGGCCTTACGAAAAGGCTGCATTGTTTGACCAGAATTGAATCGTGGAATTCTGGAAGCGAGGCGTTCGTATGAGGAATTCGAATCCTAGGAGTCCAGAGAATCACATAAAGGAGAAGGCATACGCCGGTCTAATGGCTGTAGAACTTGAAGTCAACTACCCTGTACGAAGTGTCGCTTTCATACGTACACGAGCGCTGTTGGACCCATCTACTGAAGGATTCAGGTCTGGATAGTACCATTGTCTCAACCACTAACGCCTACGTAAGCAGCGATCCAAGGGGTGCAGTCGAAATCTCCACTTTGCGAGTTAGATCTTCCAAAATTCTCCAGAATGTAAGAAATATACTCGACACCCACTGGAAGATAAAGAACGTCCTCTTCCTTCTTCCACTAAACGGGGGTTTTCCAAAGTGTTACAAAATGGGCCTTCAAGGTGATCTATCTGATTCTGTGAGATTCACAGCATATGCGTACGGGGCTATTTGTGATAAGGCGGTCTACTCTCAAGGCATGGAGCATTGGAGATTCTTGTTCGGAGAAAAGGAGGGCATCCGCAAACTCATTAATGACCTAAGGGAGCGTGGTAGGATCTTAGAAGTGATAGTTACCGACGCATCAATCGGTGATGTGAAGGCTTATGATTTCAGATGCGAGGGTTTTCTTACGTCAAACGAAATGACTGACATAAGACTTCTTTACTCCAAAGGATTCTTTGATATTCCGAGACGTAACAAGCTCGATGAGATTGCGAAGGAGATTAACATCAGTAAAGCAACTTTGTCGGAAACTTCTCGAAGGACTCTGAGAAAGATTGTTGAATGTATAATTCCTGAAGTGAGGCCGATTTCATAAAGCGTCCGACAAATTCTGCTCAAATGTGACAACGTAGAGCAAAAGTGCCAGGGCACAGTTGCCGGAATTACCTCCGGAGCTTGCATGGACAATTATGCTCCCCAATTTGGTTCCATCATAGACGAGTTTGTAAAATCCGGTTAGGCTGCGAAAAAGAAAGAAATAAGCGCGGAAATTGACCAACAGGTTTAATTCAACTATAGTCTATAGTCTATAGTAAATGTCCACTACTACAGTAGAGGTGAAACAGGCAACCGCTAGATTGTTGGATGAGATTAAACACAAGTATAAAGCGAAAAGCTACGATGAGACAATCAGAAAGTTGATCGACAAGGCAGAGAACATACCCGAATCAATGTTCGGCGTTCATCCCAAAATGAAACGGTTTACGAGGCGTGACGAGTCGAATGCTCACGAGCTATGAATCTGTAATTGATTCCTACGCTTGGATTGAATATTTCAGGGGAACTTCATCTGGCGAGAAAGCAAAAGAGTTCATTGAAAGTGGATCCGCTGCTACTTCTGTGATGACTCTTGCAGAATTGCAAGAGAAATACCTCAGAGAACGATGGGATTCTTTCGAATTAGATTTGAAGTACATCACGACCAAGACAATGTTGGTGCCAATGGACCGACATATTTCTCTCCTTGCAGGGAAAATTAACTTCCAGAACAAGAAGGAGAAAAAAGATTGGGGAATGGCTGACTCAATAATCCTTGCTACTGCTAGGATTTCTTCCTCGATAGTTGTGACCGGAGATCGTCATTTCGAAGGAATCAAGGAGGCTCATCTAATTTAGATTTTCAAGAGATGTACTTTTTGAGAAAAAACGATCCCACAATCTCACGCTTCAATCCGAAAATCCTTAAGGACGAATCCAGATTAGTTCCTAAGCACGTGGCCACAGTAACTTATGGAATTTCAAAGATTTTTGCTGTGCCTCTTGCCTACGTATACAACTGGTGTACAGACTTTAGCGACGACGATCCAAAGATCATAGATGCATCTTATACTCGTCATGTCATCGAGAAGACGAAAAAACGAGCAATCTGGATCCAACATTATACCCGGGATGGTGTGGCGAAAGAGGGAGTTCGGATTGTTACCTTAACTCCACCTGACTCGTGGCACTTGGAGAGCGTCAACGAGGAGCTCTATAGAACTGGCGATTATACTCTGGCCTCGCTTGGTAGAAAAAGAACAAAGCTCGAAATCGTGATAAAAACGAGGTACTTGTCTATACCGGCAGAATCTCCCACCAAATTGAAAGAAAGTCTTTCTGATGACTGGGACAAGTACAAAGGTGCCCTTGAAAAAGAATTCGCGTGGGGTAATAGGGCCTCAATCAATTCTAAACCCTCTCAAACCTGAGTTTTTTCTTGTGTAGATTTTCGCCTTGTTCTTTCTGGCCCACCATGTTATAGGGACGGGACAGTTGTCCGCCAAAGCTATACTTCCCTTACTGATTTTTTGATCCACTATTCCAAAATCGGCTATCGCAGACTGATCGGTATAAGGGACGTCGTACAAGAAAATTGACACTTTCCTAACTTCCCTAACAACTTTCGGCAATTCATATGCGCTTTTTCCCAACTTCAGATCCCAGTCTTTTCTAAGATGCTCGGGAATAGCCCATCCAGTAATTTTTCCCGTGGGTAGGGCCCAAGACGCCTTTCTACGCTTTGACTCTTGCAGGGTCTCGTTTTCGGGAAGATCTATCGAATGAAGAATACCTCCATTTCCGTTTCTTTTGAGTGCCTTTAGAAAGTAAGCGGATGATACCCCTGCTGAAACGCCAACTTCGACGATATGCTTCGGTCTCAGTAATCTGGTCAGGGCATAGAGTTCAAAGGGCGCGCATATCTGGATATAATTAGAGCGTCCACCAGACAACAATGTTGTTTCAATTTCTTTTCTAAAGCTTTCATCTTTCCTAGCTTCCTCGATTAATCTGATCGCATCATTCGGATCGCCTTTTGCCAACTTAGAAACAAAAAGATCGTCGGGACTACCTCTTTCCAAGATTACTTTCAATTCGTAGCCTTCCCAATCTCTGATCTACTTACACTTTAACAACAAGTCTATCAATATTTGATCCGTCAAAAAATAGGCTTTCCACTCGCCTTAGCTCTACAGAGATAATCGTTTAGGAATCGACTTTGACACCTAGTATCAGAGTCGAGGACATGAACTGAGATGAAACTTGCTTCCCTCGAAACGCTTCGCCATGGTATTTGGTAATTTTTCGTATCTGCGAGAATGAAATAACACCTTAACTTTGCCGGACAATAAATTGAGATATCTTCGAGTTGCTTATTCTGGGCGGCGGGCAAAAATCGAGATTAAAACTGAAGAGATCCCATACTACCTGCGAAAGGCTACTCCCGATCTAGACTGGAAGGTTCGTTTCCGGATAATTGCAGCAAAAGCCTCCCGCAACAACAAGAGGACTGGATATTACACAAATACGGAGACGCCGATCCGAGATGAGCTCGTGAGATTAGGACTGGTCGAGGAACAGTCATTCTTCCACCAGCACCGGGTCTTCGGATACTATGGCGTCAGAGGGCAGAGCGTTTACTACTGGATGGATCTTTTCATCCCTTTCCTTTTGTTGGACATCGAAGCGGACGGCGAGATCTGGCACACTTTCTTCGACATGAAGGAGAGAGACAGGAAAAGAGATTCCATACTGCGAAAAAACTACGGCATAAAGGTAATCAGATTGAACTCCTATCACCTCAGGAAAAAACGACTGGGTAAGATTCTTCAGTGCGCGATCAAAAAAAGGAGCAGACAGGTAGGAAATCCGGACTGGCCCAGAAGAATGCTTTTAGGAACAGCTCATTGAAAGTCGATTTCACGCAAAAGATGACCAGCGAACATGGTGGATTTTTACCCAGTGAACTTCAAGCACTACTTCGTCTGAAAGATCCCTACCATATCCAAAAATTTCTTTACGACTTGCCCTACCATCATGCGAATACTTCCTGGTCGCCAAGGCGAGTTTTGCGCGAGAAGACTGCCCACTGTCTTGAAGGGGCTATCTTTGCGGCGGCTGCTCTTCGCGTGAATGGCTATCCACCGCTGATACTGGACTTTGAAGCAAAGCGTGATACTGATCACGTGCTCGCCGTGTTTCAGGTGGATGGCTTTTGGGGCTCGATTGCAAAATCCAACTTTACAGGGCTAAGGTACCGCGAGCCAGTTTACCGCACGCTGCGCGAGCTTGCGATTAGCTACTTTGACGACTACTTCAACCTGTTAGGCGAGAGAACTCTCCGCAAATATTCCGCCCAAGTGAATCTCAAGCGATTTGATCATTTGAACTGGATGACAACTGAAAAGCCGATATGGTTCATAGCAGAATACTTGACCAAGATCCACCACTATCCTCTCGTTTCAGAGAAGCAGATAAGACGATTGCACAGAGTTGACGAACATTCGCTACGGGCGGGACTGGTCGCGTACTCTACGAAAAAAGAATGAATGCGAATTCTTCTAGTAAGATTCTTGCAACGAAATTGCGCCTGCATCGAAAACGAGTTTCTCATCCATGCTTCTTGGCTTCCTCTCTATGCTCCTTCTCAAGCTCCTTGATTCCGGCAATCAGAGCGCTTGAATTTGATAGTATGGAGTTATCGAAAGATGATGGGGGGACATGACTCGAAACTAGTACTCTCAAAGAGGGGCCAAGCGTAGAGCAGGAACCAGCCAGACATGAATAATCCGTTCGACAACCAATTGAGGAGAGTCTTTAGACCCAAGCAAATTCCGACAACTTATCGCGCGAGTTCGCTCTCTCAGGAAAGGACTCTTTAAAAGAAGGGCCATCCGCGGATTCTTTCGATTCCCTAAGCTTCAACTTCGAGATTTTTGTTTAAATGTTTTTGAGTACTCTAATCAGAAATTGTGTGACCGAAACTAATTATTGATAAATCCGTGAAAAGCAATTCCCGTTAAAAATTCAAAGCACTCCATTGAACATTTCGAATTTGAAGAAAGATGAAGAAGCTCATGTCTCTATCTTCGTAAGACGCGGACACTCTATCCTGAAGGTGTTTCCATTAATCTCGAACTTTGCCTCAACTCCAAAATTGGCATTGATAGCCTGGGCAAGATAGTTGCAAGACCAGACAGACCACTTTCTGCCGTGCTCGTGTCGTGCGATAAGAACAAGCTGACCTTCCGCTCCAGATAAAACCTCGTTGTTAACCAATCGTTGGTAGGTCATCCTAAGAGAGAGGTATTTCAAAAACGCTTCAGGAGAAGTTTTTGAAAACCAAAAGTCCATAACTGCTTTCGGGATACTCTCTCCACATTTCTTTGCGGTTTTCTCGATCTGGGCATCACTTAGGTTATCGAGCATTGCAATAATCTCATCAGGAGGAATGCTCATCATTCCAAACTTTTCAGCGAGTCGATCCCATTCGTCGTATCTAATAAGAATGGAGGAGACAAACGAATTGAGGCTCATACTCCTACTCTTTGCCTCGCGCTCAAGCGACTTCTCAAGAGATTTTGCCAGACGGATCGTCTTTACTGATGTATGTTCCGAGTTCACCATGTTCAGTCATGTATTTTTTCGCACACAAACATTTCAATGTGACTGTATTTGAATCGTAGTTCCTTTATCCTCGTTGAATTATCTACTTCTAAACACAGGCGTCCTCCTAGAATTCTCCGGTGATTCGTAAGACGCTGATGTGGTGTCGTCTTTCCGCCGACCGGAGGAAATGGAGAGTTTTCAAAAGGATGATCGCGCGAGTTGGATGAGAATGAGCATGTCGATAAATCGCAAGAGCAGATCAGGGAATCCAGAATCGGATTTCTTACCATTCTTTCGATTGTCATAGGCTTTGCGGCCGGAGCGATCGCCTTTGCCCTTTACCATCTGATAGGCCTTTTCACAAACATATTCTATTATCAGAAATTCAGTCTTACTTTCGTTTCACCTGCGGGCTCGACTCTTGGGCCTATCATAATCATTCTGCCGGTAATTGGTGGTCTTCTAGCGGGTCTTATGATAAAATATGGTTCACCAAAAATCATCGGACACGGAATCCCGGAAACGATGGAATCCATTCTCCTGAACAGCAGCGTGGTCCATCCAAAGGTTGGTTTTCTCAAAGCTCTCTCAGCCTCTTTCACAATCGGTTCCGGTCAACCATTTGGGGCAGAGGGACCAATCATCCAGACAGGAGGGGCTTTTGGATCCTTCATTGGTCAGATGGTAGACATTACTGGCTCGGAGAGGAAGATACTACTTGCCTCCGGAGCGGCCGCGGGGATGGCGGCCACGTTTGGAACTCCGATCTCGGCAGTGCTTCTTGTCGTTGAACTCTTGCTTTTTGAGTTTAGAGTAAAATCGCTCGTTCCGGTTGGAATCGCGGCGGCGATAGGAGGCTTGATGCATCTTCTTTTGATTTCGCCAGAACCGCTCTTTGCGACTCCTCAATTCGTGCTTCCATTAAATGCTGAAAGTATTGGATCTCTCTTACTTTTTGCAGTTTTGGGTATCATCTGTGGAGTCGTAGGCTCTGGACTGTCTCGTGTTCTTTACAAATCAGAAGACTTGTTCCGTCGTCTTCCCTTAGGGCAACCCTGGCTCCCGATGATCGGGGGCCTCGGAGTAGGATTGATTGGATTTGTTGTCCCACAAATATTGGGTGTAGGATATGGAACAATTTCTGAAATTCTGAACGGTCGAATAGTGGTCGAGCTGGCCATTGTGATAATGGTTGCGAAGGCGGCGGTTTGGATCTTTGCGATGGGATCTCAAACCTCTGGGGGTACACTAGCTCCGCTTTTCATGATTGGTTCTGCATTGGGTTACGTTTATGGATCGGCACTCTCGAGCGTCCTGTCACCTTTTGGGCTTGTTCCAGAAATCTTCGCAGTTGCGGGTCTCGCTTCCGTATTCGGAACAGCTTCGCGGGCACCCTTAGCGGCTTTTGTCTTTGCCCTTGAGGTTACGCAAGATTTCCAGATTGCGATACCGATAATGGTAACCATGCTTTCCGCGGAATTAATCGGGGAGTACTTGATGCAGGAAACCATCATGACCGAGCGACTGGCGAGGCGAGGTTTGCGAGTTAGGAATCTATACGAGTATAATCCGTTGCGACAGATCCAAGTGTCGAAAGTAATGTCTTCGCCCCTCACGACGGTTTGTGAGATCGAAAAAGTGCTGGATGTTTACAAAGAGGTAAATCTCCCAGGACACGAGTGCTCGAGGAGGAAAAGGCTCGTTGTGGTCTCCGCCGATGGGAGTGTCGTCGGCATCCTAGATAGGGAGATGCTATTTGCCGAGGTCACGCGAATAGAGACCGCCGGGGTGGATAAAGATGAGAAGATTGACAAAATCATTTCTGATTCGTTTTCGACAATCAAAGAGAGCGAGATGGCATACGAAGCGCTAGTGCTGATGTCATTGGAAGATAGAACACATTTGATAGTTGTAAATGACGAGAACAAGGCTGTTGGATACGTTTCGCGGGGGGACCTCTTGCGAGCCCAGAAAAGAAAAATCCTCGATGAGACGATTATCCAAAAAGCGCGCTATTCATTGTGGAAAAGGGGATAGTTCTCGAATGAAATCAAAAAGCGCGTGGAACTTCTGCCGGGTTCGACCGCAAAAAATTAGCTCCATCTTTCCAAGACAGAGCTCAGAGTGAAGATTTAGCGATCAACATATGAAACTCTAGGCTATTCTTTCATTTCTCTTTTTTCGAACAATCTGATTAGTTCTTCCGATGTTCCGGTGATTTCATAATACCTGCTCAAACCAAACTCCTTCATTATTTTCATAACTCTCTCGCGTGTATCAATTCCTTCAAATTCGTTCCTCCAATGAGGAAAGATCTGCGTTTCTTCGGCAGTATTGTGGGTCTCGACAGTTGAACAGTAAAGTGCGATCCTCTTCCCCAACAACTCTGAATCTCCTTCGACAGTTCTAAGCCTGATTTGCTCCCCTATCTTGTCTATCAGCTTGTGATCAGCTTCGAGCCTAATCAAGACATTCGTTACAACCTGACCCTTTTCTACAAGTTCCATTTTCTTCTTCAAAATTGGAAACACAATCTCATCTTCCACCTTAGCGTGACAACTTCGAACAAACTCTTCCACTTGATAGATCGAGTTCCAATTCTGATCTTCTCTCATCATCCGAAATCTTAATCGAAGCGAGATGTGTTCAGCCATAAGAAGTTCTATAGTGTTCAACCCTTGGTTCCTCTCAGAGTGCGGGACTGGAAATGAAAAGGAGGGCAGAAGATAAAGAGATTATCAAATATGTGGCAAATAGAGTAAGACCACTACCATAAACCTTACGAAGTATTGATTATCAGATCTGGTTTTAACGTCCAAATCAGCAGGCAGAACAATAAAGAACCTCCGCCTATCTACCATTCGAATACAAAACCTTAGGATGTCTCGAAGTTTCACGCGCGCAGTGTCATGTTGCTTAATGCGATCGGCTTTATTGAAGTGTTCCTCGATTTCTGTTGCCCGTTTGTAACGTTTGAGTTCGGATCCCAAACTTGATCGATATTGATAGAATGCTCAGCAGACGCGAGACTAAGCTCGAAGAAGTAAAGAAAGAGGGACCGAGTACTTACTTTGTAAATGGGGTGGAGATAGTTCGAGGCTCCGGGCTACCAACGATTATAATAGACGACCGGGATCCGAACTTTACACTCGCAATAATTCCGTGGCTCGTAACATTACCACTAGGCAGACTTCGGGAAATAAAGAGTCCCGAGATCGAGCCAGAAAAAAATTGGACAGACGAACCACCCGGTGCGGGATTTGGTTGCTGAAGGGTACGGCGAAGAGAATTAGTTATCGGCGGAGTCAACCCACGCCCTTGAAACCGTCGTGCTGAGATAGATCGGTGCTCGCAACCCGAGCGATGTGTAATTAATTACGAGCGAACTTCTCCAGCAATCGGCCCGGAACCTGCCCGGGAAGAGTTTAATGGGTGAGTCGAAAATCGCAAGGGAGTGCATCTTCTTTGAACGGCGAGGTATACATCAGTGCAAAAATCGGCGGGTACTCCGAAGGCTACATTAAGGTTCTCGGGTACTGGATCTTCTTCAAAAGTTTTGGCGAACCCAGAAAGGGGTCAATACTTTGCCTTCACGGTGGACCAGGTGGATCGCACGACTCTAGCATTCCAATGGCGAAACTGAGCGAAGACGGTTATCAAGTAGTCTTGTACGATCAGCTTGGATGCGGGAAATCTGATCAGCCGCCAAATCAAGCTCTCTACACCGTCGAAAGATATGTCGAAGAGGTAGAGGGAGTACGCGCCGGTCTCGGACTGGGCAAGATGAATCTCTACGGTCACAGCTGGGGTGGATTCCTGGATGTCGCGTACGCTCTAAAGTATTCCAACAATCTTACAAGCCTGTATGCCTCCAGCGGGAGTTCCAGCACGCCACTCTGCGTCCAGGAGATGTGGCGGCTACGATCTGAGCTTCCAAAAAATGTCCTTGATACTTTAGAAAAATACGAGGCGGAGGGAGACATCAACAATGATGAGTATCTCAGGGCAGTGGACGAGATGTACAAGAGACATCTCTGTCGCCTCGATCCTTGGCCGCCGAATCTAAAGTCAATGGTCGAACAAAAGCGCAGGGGAGGTCCTGGAATGGTCTACAGATTGATGTGGGGGCCAAACGAGTTCTTCGCCACGGGGACGCTGAGATACTGGGACATTACGGATGAGCTCTACCGTGTCTCTGTTCCAACTCTGGTAACGAACGGCAGATACGACGAGGTGACGCCAAAGTGCGGCGAGGTTTTGCACCGTGGAATAAAGGACTCAAAGTTCGTGATCTTCGAGAATAGCTCGCACAGTCCGCGAATTGAAGAACCGGAGAAATATTTCGAGACATACCGATCGTTCCTTAGTGGAGTAAGCTAGCACAGGATTGATTCCGATAATAAGACGCATCGTCTGGATTATTCGGACCAACAGTCTGGGTAAGTTGAAGCGTTAGGAAACTTTTGTCTAAACCACTTTGTCAAGGAAAGTAGGAAGCGAGGATTTTTCATTTTGCAATAGGCAGCGTTACTTGTTCTCGCCAACCGTCGACAACTTTGTCTCTGAAGCGAAGGAGTGGCTCCTCAATTCCAAAGTACGAGGCAGTTGGAAGTGCAATTGCTCCGCTAAGCGAGGTTGCCATCCATAAGGGAATAGGGGGCCGATTTGCAGAAGAGACACCTCGATCATCACATGCCATGTCATTCAGCTATGACTGTCATTACCGGATTCCGCACTAATCTACTGCCATATCTCATTATGACGATTACAACAAGAATCCAAAGAATGGCTGCATAAATTGAATACCAAAAAGCTTCTTGAGCAGGTGAAACTGCCAAGGGACCGAAACAGGCAAGGAATCCAGTTGAGCTTGCGTGTATCAATTGAGTCAGAAACACGCTCTTTGTATTTTCGTAAATCCAGACTATGAGGACTCGCAACGCCATTACAAGTGCGACGAACGAAAGATAGAAGGGCAACAAATAAGTGCCATGAGGGTAAGCTGCCCCAAGAAAGTCGATAACAGGCGCATGCCACAGACCCCAAATGGCTCCGATAATAATAGCAGATTGCAGCCATCCATACTTAACACTCATTTTGGGAAGTACGTATCCTGTCCAGCCTATTTCCTCCAAGAATCCCGCTAACACTCCAAATGCAATTCCGTATGCCAGTATGTGGGGATAGAAGACCGGAGAAAGGACGGCATCGAGAGTTAACAATGTAGTGAGGATTAGGGCAGGAGGGAGGAGTAATGCCACGGCATACCACTTCACCTGAACTCGCCATCTGCGCATCCGGGAAAGAAGGTTATTCAGTCCCGGCTTTCCGTCCACGATTCGCGTCAACATAATACCTGCGAAGCTCGGTCCTATGAGCATTAACGGGAACATGATGATTCCATCAAAATACGGGATTAGTTCACCCTTGAACAGCACAGGCGAAATCACGATCAATGCAAGAAACCACGAAATGGAAAACGCAACGACAAAAAAAGACGGGATGGGATGTTGTCGAAGAAAACTTTTCTGACTCAAATGGGAACCTCTCGGAATGAATCTCCCATTTCTTAGGGCTTATTCTAATGCCTCTAAGGAGGAGGAAATTTGGACAATTTTAATAAAAAGTTGTCCGACTATTGCTTCAGTTGAGCCACACAGACGACCTGGACGTTAGGTTGATGAAAGAGCTAACGAGTCCAGGATCTTTCCGGTGGGATGTTAGGGAATCGTACTCGAAAATTGCGAAGAGACTAGCAATAGATGAAGAAACCCTTCGGAAGAGAATGAGACGCGCACAACAAATTGGACTTCTTCAGGGAATGCATCTTATTCTCAACCCGCATCTGATCGGGTGCGAATCCGCAGCTTTGGAACTGGAAGTTGATAATGAGGATAGAAAAGCATCAGTAATCAGCCAAATTGAGCTCATAGAGGGAATGGTGTTCATCGTAAATTTTCTCGGCAAGAAATTACGCACTGTCTTTTTTTACGATAATGAGAGGGTTCTAGCGAGAAAAATTCAGCTTATTCGCTCGATCTGTGCTTCATCGCCCGGAATGCACTGGAACGATCCTTTCCCCCGGTGCAATATGAAACTGAGAAAAACCGATTGGTTGATTATTAGAGCAATCCGGCGAGAAGCGAGGAAAAGTTTACCGGAGATCGCCAAACAAATTCAAGTGTCGACGAGGACTGTCAAGAGACGGCTTTCAATGATGATCGAGGCTAACGCGTTTTTCCTCATGCCAGTATTTGATCATGCAAGATCTGCGGGTGTAGTTTGCAGCTACACTGTAAGCTTTCCCGATACAAACGAAAAACCGAAAATCGACGAACAGATAAAATCTCGCCTTGCAAGACTCGTCTTTTCAAACACATCAGCCAAAATGTATTCCGTATTCAGTGTTATCTGCAACAATGTTTCTGAGGCCGACGAAATTCGGAAATCGATCAAAAGTTTAGTTGGCGTCAAGGGTGTAACTATGAATATTGTGAAAGAATTCATCCTCGTGCCCGATTGGCTCGATGGTCTCATAAATTCGAGGATAGGACAGGCTAACTGAAAGGGGAGATTCCTTTTACTTACTCAAGGTGGAAAGTATGTCACCTTTCCGACATCTCCCTATGACAATCAATGACGCCTTCGATTTGTAAAGTGGAATTGATCAAGTAATTGGTTAATTCCAAAATTATGTGCAATTACCATTAGAATAATCTAGCAGTCATAATATATATGCCTCCATATTCTCTATATGCGTGCGCGCGTTTTACGTTCTCTTCGTGCTCTCCACTTTCTCGTTTCTTTCTTCGTCTTCCGAGCTGGCTTTTCTGAACTCGTACGGTCTCCCATTCCGGGTACTCGACTTGAGGATCACCGAACCTTTGTTGGTTCTGGTGTATGCACTTTCTCTATGCGAGATCTTCGGTCTGAGCAAGCTGTGGCACTTTTTGACGCGAAACCATCCTTCGAAATTAGAGCAGTGAACGCAGAGTCTAGTTTTCAACTGATCCTGTGACAAATCCTAACTTCAATTCGTGTCTCCTGCTCACAATTTCTTTTACCCACATTCTCGTGAACCTGTGCTCAAACACAGGAAGAATGAACGAGCACGAAAAAAGATTCACAAAATTCTCCCACTCAAACCGAGGAGAATCTACCCTCGTCGAAAAAAGTCAGACAGTCTCTGAAGGTCATCGGCAGGACGATGGTCTGCTTTTCCTGCTTTTCACAGGAACCCGTTCGGAAGGAAGAGGCGGCAACATTCTACTGCGCCTGCGGCACTCTACTCTGCACGTTTCACGTGATCACCCACAAGTGCCTAGTCATTTCCAGAATGGAGTATGACGAGGAATTGATGGCAAGCCTTACTTAGTCTCTAAAAGCTCCTTGACTTTTTGCTTTCCTTCGGCGGAGAGTTTGTACGTGGCTTCCTTACCTTCACCTTTTTTCACAAACAATTTTCTTTCCCGGTAAAGCCTGTTGTTGAAATTCCCCCCCCTGCTTCGGCGACCATGACTTTGCAATCGTCATGCCCGCATCTGCCGCCGCTGAAAGGAAATCATCAACCTTCATCCATTCCTGGCCAGACATAGACCACAGGATCGGAATCTTATCAGGATCGCCTAAACCACTGACGTAATTCACCAGATCTTCGGGCATGACAATTTTGGCAGACTCATTCTTTTCTTCTTCGACTACTTCTTTTGCTGAATCGGTTGTTGATTTCCCCGACAGCAACTGGCTCAATATAGCTTGAAATGCGGCAGTCTTGTACGGCTCTTCCTCGTCTGAAACCAGAGCCTTTGCTTCTACGATATAGTCGTGAATATGCGATCGTGTCCAGGGTACTCTAGGCGAACTATCGTGGTGGGACATCTGCTGGTGTGACAGTGATTTTGGAAATCTATTTGAAAGTATGCCATTTACAGGCCAATCAAAGAAAAATCAAGTTAGGCGTTTTCTGCGAGGACATCTCTGACCGAATCAAAAGCCCTCAACAGGCTCTTCAATACCACCGTAGATCTAAACGCAGGCCTCCAAGCTTTTTCTGAGAGGATGTCACTTATTGCAAAAACTGCTGCCGTTTCAAAGTTTTTTACTTTTCCCACGGCAAATACGGCTGATGCCTCCATTTCGACTGTCAAGACACCTTCTGATTTGTACTTCTTCAATTCCTTGACTGTTTCTCGATACGGCGCATCAATCGTCCAGCTGGGTCCAAGATGAATTGGTTTGTTTCCAAACCGGCTTTCAAGCGAGGAGAAGAGGGCGCTTGTGAGACCCGGCGAAGGGAAAGAATATTTTGAATGTGCCAAGTAGTGGTGCGACGTTCCTTCATCTCTGATGCTCTTTGTGCAGACAACCACGTCGCCGATCTTCAGATTTCCGCCGAACCCTCCCGCCATCCCGAGCGCTACAAACCTTCTAGCTCCGTATTCAGCAACTTCTTCCATGCTCATCACGGTCGCCGGTGCTCCGATTCCAAAACCGCCTAGAATTCCGACCTTCCCGCCGGTCCCATCTACTGAGTAAAGCCGGCTGTAGTTTCCGAACAACTCGGGGATTTCAGACACTTTGTGGAGCTCCTTAATCCCCTCAAGTAGATTGCGGGAGAAACAGAGTACGATAGCTTCAGGCACGCGGGTCTTCGGACTGGTTCCGAACTTTTCCCTGTACTTCGCAAACTCTCGCGTTGAAAAGAGTGGTTTCTCCAGATGCTTTCCTTTCATCTTTGGGTAGACCAAGAAACTTGACTCTCTTTGAATTTCTGAGTAGCGAAAACGCTTGGTGTTGACTGATCAGAAGTTTTGGATGATTTTACTTCTGTAAATCCACAAAAATTAAGATTATGCAGACAAACATTACCTAGAGCTTACAATTGAGTTAGCTTAACTTTGTAAAGGAACATCGTTTGACTTCCTTCCGTGTAACGGTAAGATACGGTTAAAATATCGTCCGAATACAAATGGCGACTGCGACATGTCAAGCCTCAAAATAATCCACATTGGAGACGTCATCTCAGCACCTGGTGAAAAACGCTCGGGCCATCTGAAGGTCGGTGAGAAAGCCGCGTCTTCAATTGAACTTCCGGTAACAGTAATACAAGGAAAAGATCCGGGGCCTACACTCGCTGTTCTTGCTGGCGAACACGGTTGTGAATATTGTGGAATTTTTGCCGCAGTCCGGATCATAAAGGACGTTCAGCCGGAAAACATCAGAGGGACTCTCGTTGTTATTCCGCTGGCAAATCCTCCTGCATTTGAAGAGCGAGCTCTTTTTGTAAATCCAATCGATGCCGTCAATATTTATGCATCCTATCCTGGCTCGAAGGATGGAACAATTTCATACATCATGGCGAACAGAATCTTTACGGAACTTACTTCAATTGCGGATTCCATAATTCACCTCCACGGTGCCGATTATAACGAGTCGCTGGTCCCGTTCAACTACTATGCCCGCACGGGAAATTCCAAAGTGGATTCAATGTCCCAAAAACTCGCGAGCTGTTTTCCTGTCGACTATGTTCTCGAAGCAGAAAAGCCGTCGGATGTAACGACTGGTTCGCCAAAGGGCACTTCGTACGCCGCAACTGCCGCGGGGACTCTCTATGGCGAAGCTTCCGCGAAAGGTATACCCGCAACAATGTGTGAATCAGGTCGCGAAGGAAAAATCGAGAAAAATTTCGTGGACATACACTACAATGGGATAATCAACGCAATGAAAATTCTCGGCATGATGTCCGGCGAGCCGATCTTGAGGACAAACCAGAAGAAGCTTACTTCACCGGTCCTCGTCTCCAATCACCGAGCGGGAATATTCAACGGTCTTGTGGGAATAGGTGATCGAGTTGCCAGAGACCAGAAGATTGGAGAGATCTGGAATTTTACGGGCGAAACTGTTGAAGAAATCAAATCACCTATTGATGGCATGATCGTAGACAGGATAAATTTCGCAGCCGCTGACGCCTTTCCCACGCAGAAACAGCCGTACCTGTTTTACATTGCAAAAATTGAGTAGACGAAATCTGCAAATGCCCAGAAACTCCGATAAGATCGACGAGACAGACCGAAAAATTCTGTCCTTGATTCAAGATGACAGCAGAAAAACTATGGCTGAGATCGCAAGTGCGATCGGCAATCTCTCAAAGGTTGCAGTCTCTTATCGGATGAAAAAACTGGAAGATCGCGGTATCGTTGAGAAGTATTATGCGAAATTGAATCCGGAAAAACTGGATCGTGGCTACCTTGTCATATCACGAGCTGTCTGTAGTGTAAAAGGAAAGAAGGAGATTGAAGTATCGAAAAGGATCGCAAAACTACCAGGCGTTCAATCGGTCTACGGTATTTTCGGCGACTACGATCTTCTCTTGATCGCAAGGACCGCGAACAAGGAGGAGGCAAAGAAACTCCTAGATAGAGTAAATGCGATCCCCGGTGTGACTTCCTCCAACACTATCGTTGCGCACACCGTCGTGAAGGAAAGCCTTTCCGTGGATCTCTAGGCAATCAGTTTCTTGTTATCGAGAAGCTCTAGGCTTCTCTCAAGAGCTGTGGCTGTTCTCTCGATACATGCATCAGTCGCGGTTGCGCCCATGTGACCTACCCTGATGATCTTTCCTTTCAGTAGGGACAGACCACCTGAAATCGTTATTCCAAAATCTTTTTCCATGATCGCCCTAACTCCATCCTGCTCTGGATTTGCAAGAGAAATCGCCGTTACGGTGCTTGACGCAACACTCTCCTCCGGAAGGATTGATAACCCTCTTCCTATCGTTTCCCTCACCATCTTGCGAAACTTGGCGCTAACTCTTCTGTGACGCTCTGCTCTTTTGTCGATTCCTTCATCCAGCGCAATTTGCGCAGCAGTTGAAAGTGCCTGAATTACGGAGGTAGGCATCGTCGTCGGGAAAGGATGGCCAATGGAATCCCACTCCCGGATGTAACGGTCCCACACTCCGAAACTGAAGAAACGCCCTACGCTTTCCAATTTCTCTTTTCTTCGAACTGACCTTTCCCATATTTCCCTGCTCACAGCAAACGGGACCGCTCCGGCGATACCTGACAAGCCCTTACTCGGATAACCAACACATATCGCACAGTTCCACTCCTTCATCGGCGTCCGGACCGCCCCAAATGAGGAAATCGTATCAACTATCAGTGGAATACCATACCGCTTCGCGAGTTCTCCAATTTCCTGAACCGGATTCAAAACCCCGCCGGAAGTTTCATTATGAACTACTACAATTGCGGACGCATCTGGGTTTTCTTCAATTAGTTGCTTGACTTCAGTTATCGACAAAGGCTTTCCGTAGGGTGTATTGGGCTCAATTACTCTAACTCCGTGACGCTCCGCTGATTCTTTTGTAATCTCTCCAAAGTATCCGTTTCTCAGGTTCAAGATTTTCTCACCGGGAGAGGCAACGTTTGCAATCGCCATCTCAAGGCAAGCGGAACCCGGAGCCGGGACCAAAATTATCTCGTCGTCAGACCCGGCTTCGAACAACTCCCTCATGAGTTCGAGGGTGGAGGCATAGAACTCCTTCCACTTCGAGCCATAGTGAAGCATTGGACGCTGCGCGAGTGCATTCAGCACTCTCTGTTCAACCTCCGTCGGACCGGGTGTCATCAAGAGAGGAGTTCGTTTGGATACGTCTTCAATTTCCAATGTGTGGTGACCTTCTAGGTCCAGCCAGCAGATACCACGTACATCGGTGGAAAGTCTGTGGCGCTCGTGCTGCCATGTTCCACGTCGGATATCGCACCATCAAGGATATCGATCGCTTCGTCAATCTGCTCAGTCGTAACGAAATAGTTGGGGTAGAGTTTTATCACGTTTCCCTTCAGTCCGAACCACTCGAATATCAAGCCTTTCTGAACGGATCTCCAGGAAATATCCTTGACTTCCTTCCGCAGAGGATCTTTCGATCTGGGGTCCTTAACGAACTCTAGCCCCACCATCAACCCTCGACTGCGGACATCTCCAATCCACGGATGCTTGCTTTGCAGCTCCAGACAGCGTCGGTAGAGATGCTCGCCATTTTGCTTATTCCGTTCGCACAATCCATTTTCTTCGATGACTTCGATTACCCGAAGAGCTACCGCTGCTCCGAGGGGATATCCGTGTAGCGTACTGGAAGTTGCACCCGGCTCTACGCTTTCGGCGATCTCTTCTTTCATGATCACCGCGCTCATGGGAAGCATTCCGCCACCCAGCGTCTTACCCAAGATGACCATATCTGGATCTATCCTCGGCGTGTGCTCGATTGCAAACATCTTCCCGGTTCTGCCCAATCCGGTGAATACTTCATCATCGATGTAGAGAATATCGTTATCCCTGCAGATCTCGTAGACTCGCTGTAACCACTCCTGAGGCGGAATTATGATACCCGCAGGTCCCTGCGTCGGCTCCGCAATCAATCCAGCGGTATTTTCCGGCGGTGAAATTGAGTTCAGAATTGTATCAGAAATGTAATTTGCACATGACACTCCGCAACCTTTTCCTTCCTCATGCTTGAACGGGCACCTATACGAGTAACCATAAGGAACGTGCGAAATTCCCGGCACCAGATGCGGATGTCTACGGAACATTGCTGCGTAGTGCCCCGACATCGCAAGCGCGCCCAGTGAAAATCCGTGGTGGCCGCCGATGAAACTGATGAATTGTGCCCTCTGCTTGAAACCTCTTGAAACCCTGAAGGCAAAGTCCGCTGCCTCGCTGCCGGTAGAGAGAATTGCCACCATTTTCTTTCCGGAGCCCGGGGCAATCGAAGTAAGTTTCTCGGCGAATTTTATCACGATCTCATTCATGGAGGGATATGACGCGTGAGCCAAATCCTCCACGCGTTCCTTGACCACTTTCACAAGTTCTGGGTTTGCTCCTCCCAGCGACATACTGCCGGAACCAATCGCAAAATCGAGATAACGGTTACCGTCGACATCTTCGACTATCGCCCCGTGAATGCTCTTAGTAAAAATCGGATAAACCCGATCAATTGAAGGCTGATGAAACTGCCGGATTTCGCGCTCGATTAACTCACGAGCTCGCGGGCCCGGTGGCGATACAGTTATCTTAGACATTGTCATAGGAATTTTCAAATCTTTGATTATTGACTTTTGAGATTTAAGAGTTCTCCGGCCAGTAGATGAGCAAAACGCCGCTTTACTAAAGTAAGCGAAAGCGTCAAAAAACCGTCCAAAAATACATAATCTTTCATCTTTTCCTTTCGAAAGCTGATTTTTTCACGGAAGTTCTGCTATTCCAAAATGTGTATTGAGCTTACTTTCCCTTGACAAAGGAACGAGTGTTTTTGCTTCACGAAAGAAAGAGAGTTTCCAGCTTTGGGAACTAAAATCGAATGATTTCTTGGCCGGTAGTTATTAATTCATGGACTCTCAAATTATGCTTAAATATCGTTGTCCTCCGTGGCTGGATTCGAGATCTAAGTTTTGAGTACAACTCCGGAACGTTCACAGGTTTTCATACGCAATGCGACTGGGCTGACTCGTCAGCTCTCGGCAAAAGACGTTTTGATGTTCAATCTGCTGAACATGGGAATTGCGTGGCCACTGCTCTATATTTTCTTTGCAGGTGCCGCATATCAGGGAATTAACACACCTATCACCGTACTAATCGGCCTCCCGGGTAATCTGGTTATAGCTTTACTGTTCTATTATCTGACTGTGGCTTTTCCTAGAACTGGAGGAGATTACGTGTGGGTAAGCAGACTCGTCCACCCTGCGATCGGATTTATGGAAAGCTTTGCCGTGGTCGTGTTTTTCCTTGGTTTCATTGGACCAGTTTCGGGCTGGTTTGTGACCTACGGACTAGCTGGAATCGTCAATAATTTAGGCGTTGCAACGGGAAATGCAAATTACTTCTCGCTTGCAACATCGCTTGCTAAAACTAACTCGATACTGATAGGCAGTCTTTTGGTACTGGCCGTGATAGTCCTCGCTGCAGTATTCGGCACCAAAGTTAGTTTCCGATACCAGTGGGCTACTTTTATCCTGATGTTCGTAGGCATCGTGACTTTTCTAATCGTGGTCGGTACCACCTCCCAGCAAACGTTCCAGGCAAATCTTCAAGCATTGTCCACCACAAGTTACAACGCAATAATAGAGGCAGCGAGTAAGAATAATTTCATCACGACTTTCACAGTAGGTGGGACGCTAATTGGATCTTTCTACAGCTTCCTAAACTATCTGGGTTACTACCTTTCGGCGTATGTTGGTGGCGAGGTGAAACAGTCTAACAGGTCACAGTTCATCGGAATAATGGGTTCGATTTTCATTTTCGCAATAATCGCTTTTCTAATGTTCTTCGTTCCATTCAACACAATGGGAGGGTCGTTCATAAACTCGGCTTCGCTTCTGTCGAGCACCGGAAACTCTGCGTACACTCTGCCAATGCAACCCGTCACATCATTCCTTGCAATCTTCGCAAATCCCAACCCAATTGTCGGGATTCTCATACCATTGGCAATTATCGGCTCCGTATTTGGCTCACTCGAAACGATTGTTTTCTCGTGCGTACGAATAATTTTTGCATGGAGCTTTGACGGAGTAGTTCCGACAAAGTTTGCTGATGTCGATACAAGAAGAGGTTCGCCGAATTACGCGCTTGGACTAGTTGCCGTTGTCGGTCTAGTCTACGTTCTGCTTTCAATCTACGCAGCTAACGTGCTGACATTTCTTGCATACACCACATCAGGAATATTCATTGCAATAGCATTTGTCGGTCTCGCCGGCATCATGCTCCCGTACAGGCACAAAGACCTCTTCAAGTTGGCTCCTGCGAATGTTCAGCGAAAAATTGGTGGCGTTCCAGTGATCGCACTATTGGGGATTGGAACGATCGTTGTGGCGATATTCGTCGCATTTACTGCGGCGAGCCCAGTCTTTACGAATACTCCGGTGAATCCACTATATCTGTTGGGACTGGCGATAGTATTCATCGCCGGATTGATCATCTACGCGATAGCATACTATTACAACAAAAGCAAGGGATTCAACCTCGCGTTGAGGTTTGCAGAAGTTCCGCCTGAGTAATTGGCAACTAGAAGCCATCAAGGATAGCGCCCGGATTCCACTCCGCCCTAACGGACTGGGGAATGTAATCCTCCAACCCTGACGGAGGGAACCTTAACCTCTGGTGTCTTTCGGCTGACATGTAGCAGGACATGATCAATTCTAGACACGATAATCCTTCCCTCCAAGTCTCCGATGGCTGTCTTCCTTCAGAGAAGCACTTGACCATGTGTCTATCTTCTGCGACATAGCCATAGGTCGAAGCTTCATCAGAAATCGCGGGCATTAATCCCTGTTCTGCTCCCTGCTTTTCGACCAAATACTCGCCCGCTTGTTGTTTTGAATTGCGGCTGAAGAAGACATCAAGATCAGATCGTAAAGTGTTTACAGTCATTGAATTTTCCGGACCGAGAAGCTCGAACTGGAGGCGCAGACCCGGACCAGTGTAACAGTATAGAGAAGTGCTCTCGGTGATTGCAACGCTGCCGTCTTTTGCTTCGTAAGAGACCAGTGCCCGAGCATAATCCTCTGCGGGTTGAAGTGAATAATCGATTTCCCCCTTTGTCATCTGCTTTAGCTTCTCAACGTAACGTGGTCTAGTCCACTTTAGTGCTGCAATGTCAGCTGAAACGGATCGCAGTTTCAAATCCTCGCGCCTCTCTCTAGGCGAAGTTAGCAAGAATCTAGAAGACTCTAGACAGTGACACATCATCTCAATTAATACACCCCCGCCGGCGAGGGTCGGATTCCAAAACCAGGGAGAGTGAGGTCCTCCGTGTTCTTCCGACGCCCTGGAAAGGTATGGCCTCTCGCCGTTTTCTTCAGAGCTCCAGACGATTTCTTTGCCCTTTGTCACAGATGGCGCGTAGACCTGGTTTTCGAGATAACCGTGGAGGAGTCCTGCTCCTTCGACGAGGGAAATCATCTCTTTAGCTTCTTTGATTGAACGGGCAAGAGGCTTTTCGCACGTAACCCCCTTTAGGTGCGTTTTCTTTCCCTGCAGAACTTCTTCTGTAATTGATTTCACGACTGACAGTTTCGCGAAAGTGGGAACGCCGATCCACGCAGCACTCACGTCCGGGTCTCTGACAGTCTCCTGTACATCCGTGTATATCCTGGGAGTTCCGAGACCTTCAGTACGACAAAACTCTGCCAGTGATTTCGCAGTCTCTTTTCTCGTACTGCATACTGCCACAATGTCTGCATCCCTCACGCCGGACCATGATTTCGCATGAAACCAATTTGCTAGCCCAGCTCCAATTAACGACACGCCCAGACGGGGTCCGCTACGAGTTTTGGCGCTCTCCAAGATGTTACATTACACCGAATTTTTGTTGCAAGCGTCTACAGCTCCAGCTTGACCCCGATACCTTTGGAAAGGGCCTTTTGGTATGCTCCATAATAGCAGACTGCATCCACGGCGCTCAGACCGGTTGAATCAAAAACTGTAATCTCGGTATCACTCGTCCTCCCCTTTTTCCAGCCGTTAGCCAATTCGCCGATCTGTCCATAGACATCGGTGGCATTCAATAGTCCTTGCGACAGTGGGACATTGATCTCTCCGCCCACAACGCATTGATCAAGACTATCTGCAACAATCTTAGCTCTCTTGAGGATTGACGGATCGAGCTCTTGCTTGCCTTTCGCGTCTGCTCCGAATGCATTGATGTGAGTACCGTCGCGAACCCATTCATTTTTGACAATTGGCTCTCGGGCCGGGGTGGCCGTGCATACAATATCAATTCCCGAAACAGCTTCCTCTGGCTTGACTGCTGCCCTAAATCTGATTCCCGTACTTTTCATTTCTTCCGCAAATTTCTCTCTATGTTCTTTGGAGCGGCTCCACACGGTGACTTCTTCCAGATTCTTGTAAAGCTCCAAGTGGGCCAACAACATGAACCTTGCCAGCGCCCCGCTACCTATAATCCCCAGTGTCTTGGGATTTTTCTTCGCGAGGTACTTCGAACCAACCGCTGAGGCGGCCCCAGTCCTAGCAACCGAGAGGTAGTAGCCATGGATAAGACAAAGCGGCATCCCATTCTCGGTACTATTCAATGCAGCAACGCACCAAAGACTTGGGAGTCCAAACTTGGTTGGATTATCCCAGAATCCGAATCCCATTGTCGAGCAAATCGTGGGGATGGAATCCAACCCTCCAGCTCGATAATCCACGTCGCTATGTTCAGCCATTGCTGGAAACGAGAGCATTGGGGAAAAAGATCCCCTTACCTTTCCCGTCTGATATTGACCGTACAGACGAAAAGCTTGCTCAACGTAATCTAAGAACTCTCGCATGTCAAGAAGTTGTTTGGTATCCGATTCGCTTAGGTAGAGAAGATGGGACAAGATTTACTTCGAGCAAAAAGTAGCTATTGTCCCTGTATTATCTTCTTCTTCGATCGCATCCAAATTTACTTGTTTAGCTTAGCCAGACTTGACAAGACCAGCCATTATTTTCCTAAGTTCTAAGAGAAGCGCGGGATTGGTCTCTTCCTGATACGGGTACATGCATAGCCAAATAGCATCTTCAAGGGTTCGTGGCTTGCCTTCGTGGTAGTAGACATACCATCCGGCTTGAACCAATTTCCGGTATACCTTCTCTATGCTCACTTCCGTCGAGGAGATATGTCCGATGTTTATCTTCGGAACCGACGACGTAGTCAGACCGGGTATTTCACGGACATTGCGCATAAAGTCCTCTGTAATGCTCATGCACTTTCTTGCCAGACGAGAGTATCCCTTCCAGCCCAAGTAATTCAAGAGTGCCCACGTGACGGCGATTGGATAACCAGATCTGGTACCTATCAGCCCTTCTCCGAGCGATGCGTAAGATTCGGTTTTGATTTCCCACCTCGCTACTTTTGCATGTTTATTTTCTCGAAATAACAAAATGCCGGCCGGAATAATGGAGAATCCAGTCTTGTGAGGATCGCCGGAAACTGAGGATACGCCTTTTACTTTGAAAGCGAACTCGGGAATCTCATAACCTGCATCCCTCAAGAAGGGACACAACATTCCTCCGTAGGCAGCGTCGACGTGAAAGTATAGTGACCTCTCCTCAGCCAATTTTCCAATCTCCTCTATAGGATCAATTCCTCCCCAAGGATTGATTCCGCAAGTTGCAACTATTGCAATCGTATCCTTTCTGATTGCCTTCCGCATTTTCTCCACGTCCGCGGTGAAATCACATTTCTTTACTGGAACGCAGATCGGTTCCAAATCGAGTAACATACACCCTTTTTGAAAATAGGCAAGCGCCGTGCTTGGAATAACCACACTTCCTCCTCGTTTGGACGTCTTTCTGTTCTCCATTGATTTGGCTACGTGCAGCGCAACGATATTTGACTCGGTCCCTCCGCTGGTGATGAATCCACTAGCGTTGCTCAAGCCCCACAACGAACCAATCATCGAAACAACTTGCTCATGCATTTCCCTCATACCCGTTTCCGAAATTGCCGAAGGAACCGAGTCTAGAAACTCGAGTGTCGTGTCTTCTACCAATGCTCTTATCTCTGGTAACCCCATCCAGCGGTACAGTCCGAAGGAAACCTTCTTCTTTCCTTCCGGATCCATATGCGAGAGTTTCTTGAACTGCTCCAACTTCTCAGAGAGTGCTGAACGAGACATGCCTTCAGATGGAATTTTCACGTCATAGCGTCGGGAGTGTGGTGATTAAAGTAATTCTTCAATGTAACAAGAATTAGTGCAAGAATCTGTTTTGGACAGAAGCATTTTATATTCAGCAGACTTTGCCCAAACAAATTTGTCAGAAAAAATTCACGGCGTCGCAATTACTTGTGATGATATAGGGAATGCAAGGCATTCGCACCCGATTTATTCTTTGAAGGAATTTGTTTCAATACTTGACAGGTATGACGCCAAAGCAACCTTTTTTGTGATACCCAACGACGGTGGAGATTCTCCTCTTCATGAGGATGCGGATCTCGTTTCGACGCTGGGTACGATGATCGATAGGGGGCACGAAGTTGCAATGCATGGATACACCCATCACATTCTGGAGTTCGGACCACCGAGACCATTCATACTGAGGATTGATGCAACCGCGCTTTATCTGAGGCTAATGGAAATCCGGGATCAAGAGATATTATCCAGCTTTACCTTGGAATCCCACCTTGGCAAGATTAGGAAAGGTCTCGACATCTTCAGAAAAGCGCTGAACCTACGACCAATCGGATTTAGAGCTGGTTGGGGATCTTACAATCTGAACATGTTCAAGGCCCTATCCGAAGAAAGATTTCTCTACGATTCATCGATTTTCAAGGTTGAGGACGCCGAGAAGAAACCACATTTCATTTCAGGTCAAGCCAAACTCATCGAGTTTCCCATGGATCCTGATTTCGCTTGGTGTCTGTTTGAGAACGATCTGGAGTCTTCTCTTCAGAGAGCGAAGCAAGCGGCTTTCGAAAGCTCTGCTGACGGGGGATTATTCGTGCCCTTGCTACACCACTGGGCGATGGCCAGATATGACAGATTGGACGTGGCCTATGATTTTACGACTGGGTTCAAGTTACTCGAAGCATTAATCAAACATCTTAAGTTCGAAGCAAAGGCGAGATTTGTGACATTGCGGGAAAGCTCATCGGAACTTATCGAATGACCTGCCGCAGATTTCAGTGAGAGGCAAGATATAATCAATTGGAAAAACCAAAGGGAATAATTCCGGCGGTCGCAACAGCGGTCAATGGATCAACCGGCGAGATCAACGAATCGGATCAGAAATCAATCGTAAGATTTTGCCTGAAGAGCAGAGTCAATGGTATAGCCGCCGCAATCATCGTCGGTGAGTTCTACAAATTCACGGATGACGAAAGAAGACACATAGTTTCAATCGTGGTCGACGAGGCTAACGGTAAAGTTCCAGTATGGGCCGGTGTCACCCACTTTAGCACGGAACCATGTGTTAGCCTTGCAAAGTCCGTAAAAGATCTAGGAGCCGACGGAATCATAGCAATGCCGGGACTTTTGGGAAAGGCAAACTCTGCTGAGGATTTGTATGATCATTTTGCGACGCTACTCAAGAGAGTTGACATTCCATTAATGATTCAGGATTCGGAGGATTTTAACGGGATAAGAATTCCGGCTTCAGTCTATCAAAAACTAGCAAATGAGTTTTCTCACCTTGTTTCGGCGAAAGTTGAAGGAGGAAATACATTTGAAAAAATCTCCGAGTTGCGTGAGCTTCTGGGAGAACGTCTATCGCTAATCGGCGGGATGGAAGCTAGGCAATTACTCGAGGAGCTCGCCGCCGGAACATCCGGTAACATTTCAGACGTTTGCTTTCCTGATCTTTTGGTTCAAGTTTACGAAAGCTATGTCGCAGGAGATCAAGCAAGGGCGGATCGTCTCTTTGAAGAATATCGACCGTGGGTTGAGTTTTTGATTTTGCACTCCGGATCGATTATAGAAACTGAAAAGCAGACCTTGAAGTTTCGCGGAATAATCAAGGACGCGAGTCTGCGCCGTCCGTTCCACCCGCTTGACGATAAATCGTTGGCAAGGCTATCTGGCATAGTCTCGAATATCGAAAACAACTTAATGAAAAGCTAAGGGCCGGATATGTGTGGAAGCGGATCTCAAACTCTTCGTCAATGCGTGTCCTTTTCAAACAATTTTTTGAAACATTTTTAACCCTCTTTCTCGTCGCGCTTGTTTTGATAATCAAAAGTGATCCCGAAAAGTTTCGAGTACCTTTCTCCCACCACGCTAGGTCAAGCGCTAGCGCAACTGGACGAACACGGAGCTGATTCAAAGATCCTTGCCGGCGGGCAGAGCCTCATTCCGCTGATGAAGCTGCGACTCGCATCGCCAAAGTATGTGATTGACATCAATCGCATTGCGGGGATGGATTACGTTAGAGAAGTTCCCGGAAGTGATTTGATTCAGATCGGTGCAATGACAAGACACCACTCGATCGAGACTTCATCTCTTTTGCAGAAGAGGGCACCGATAATGCCCGAAGCCGCTTCAATGATCGGTGACCCTCAGGTTCGAAATAACGGAACAATCGGGGGATCGCTAGTCCACGCGGATCCTGCCGCTGATTGGGGAGCCATAATTATTGCGCTGGAAGCAAACCTGAAACTGGTGAGCTCCTCCGGCGACAGAGTTCTCGCATCGGACCACTTTTTCGTTGATTCACTTACTTCTGCGGCAAAGAGAAATGAGATTCTCGCTGAGATAAGTTTCCTCGCTCCAAAAATCTCCGGCAGCGCGTACGCCAAGCTAGAAAGGAAGACGACCGACTTTGCAACCGTAGGAGTCGCGGCACAACTTTCACTTGATCGTTCTGGTGTTTGTGAGCGCATAGGAATCGGGCTGGCTTCTGTTGCTTCAACGAGTATGAAGGCAGTTAGAGCGGAGTCAGTTTTGAAGGGAAACGAACCAACCAAAGCCCGGATTGAGGAAGCTGCAAGTACTGCTGCGGAAGAATCACGTCCCTTGGACGACCCGTTAAGAGGTTCGGCCGAGTACAAGCGGGCGATGGTGAGAGTTTTTGCGATACGGGCCTTGACGCGAGCTCTGGACCACGCGAGGAAAAAATCTGGAATGTAATAGATGGTAATGATTATGAAAAAACAACAAGAAATTCACACCAAGGTAAACGGCAAGGAATACAGCGGCAAAGTCGAACCGAGGATGCTACTCGTGCACTTTATCAGGGAGCAGCTGGGGCTCACGGGAACCCACGTTGGATGCGATACCACAAACTGCGGTGCTTGTACGGTGATCTATAACGGCCGCTCGGTAAAGTCATGCACGATGTTTGCAGTTCAAGCTGATGGGGCCGATATACTCACGATAGAAGGACTTGGTAAGGATGGCAGTCTGCATCCGATTCAAGAAGCGTTCTGGGAAAACCACGGGCTGCAGTGCGGCTTTTGCACACCAGGCTTCATCATGCAGGCGTACTGGCTACTCAAGGAAAATCCGAATCCGACAGACGAGCAGGTGAGGCAGGGAATCTCGGGAAACTTGTGCAGATGCACGGGTTATCAGAACATTGTGAAGGCGATCATGGAAGCATCAAAGATCCGTGTGGAAGCGATTCCCGCGAGGATTATGTAAAGGGAAGGAATTGAAAAATTGTCACAAGTATTTGGGGCAAGCATAAAGAGACGTGAAGATCCACGACTGATCACCGGTCACGGACACTTTACCGAGGATGCGTCTGTACCGCGGATGGCAACTGTAGTTTTCTTGCGCAGTCCTTACGCACACGCAAAGATCAAGAGCATCAGGACCGATAGGGCAAAGTCGCAAGCTGGAGTAATTGGGGTATTCACCGGGAATGATTCAGCAAAGCTCGGGACGATTCCGACCGCGTGGCCAGTTACAGGTAGTGACCTAAAACCCACAAAGTATCACCCTATCGCGATAGACAAAGTCAGGTACGTGGGTGATCCTGTCGCGGTTGTCGTTGCAGAAAGTTACGGCGAAGCTCTGGATGCACTTGATTACATCGAGGTGGATTATGAAGTGCTTCCTGTTGTGGTAGATTCGGAAAAAGCAGTCGCTCCCGGCGCATCGTTACTGTACGATGACATCCCAAACAATCTAGCCTTTCACTGGAAAGTAGGAGGCGGGGACTTTGAAAAAGCTCTCCGGGAAGCGGATGTCGTAATCAAACAGAAAATGGTCAATCAACGGCTTTTGCCCACCGCTATAGAAACGCGGGGGGCGAGCGCGAACTATGACCCGGGTAGCGGGGAGCTTACGATTTGGATGACTTCACAGAATCCCCACGTCCACAGGTTCTTGATATCAGCAATCACAGGGATTCCCGAACACAAGCTTCGGATAGTCTCGACGGATGTCGGTGGAGGATTCGGCAGCAAGCTCCCATGTTTTGGTCCGGAAGCGATTGTCGGGTGGCTGGCCATGAAATTGCAAACGCCCGTGCGCTGGATGGAGGACAGACGTGAAAACTATCTAGCAACAAATCACGGGAGAGATCACATAGAGTACGTTGAACTCGCGGCAAAAAATGATGGTACTATTTTAGGGCTGCGAGTGAAAACCTACGCCAATATGGGAGCGTGGCTTTCAACGGCCGGCCCCGGAGTTCCTACAATCTTGTTTGCTCTTATCTTGAGCGGCCCCTACAAGATTCCAAATGTCGCTTGCGAAGTGTTCGGCGTCCTCACAAACACCACTGCGGTTGACACCTACAGGGGAGCCGGTAGACCGGAAGCAACTTTCATCATCGAGCGTTCGATTGACATGCTGGCTAAGAAGATCGGTATGGATCCATCAGAGGTGCGAATGAAGAATTTTATTCCAGCAAATGAGTTTCCCGCGACAGTAGCTACGGGCCTCTCCTATGACAGCGGCAACTATGCGGTCGCTATGAACAAGGCGCTTCAGCTAATTAACTACGAAAGCTTTCGGAGCGAGCAAGCGAAAAAAAGATCGGAAGGAAAGCTTCTCGGCATTGGATTCTCGTCCTACGTCGAAGTCTGCGGGCTTGGACCTTCGAACGTCGTCCGCTCAACGGGCTTTGGCTTGGGACTCTGGGAAAGTACGACAATACGCGTACACCCCAGCGGCAAAGTAAGCGTGTTTACAGGATCTAACCCGCACGGCCAGGGTGAGGAAACAACATTTGCCCAAATTGTTGTGCAAGAACTCGGCGTGAAAATCGAAGACGTGGAAATAATTCATGGCGACACGGACAAAATCGCATTTGGGATGGGGACATACGGAAGCAGGGCAACTCCGGTTGGAGGAGCGTCTGTAGCGATTGCATCGAGAAAAATTCTCGACAAGGCAAAGAAGATTGCGGCTCATCTCATTGAAGCAAGAGAGGCGGATATCATCGTAGAAGATGGACGATTCCATGTCAAGGGTTCAAAAGAACCTTCCAAAGGATGGGGGGACGTCGCTTACGCTGCCTATGGTGCCGCCGGAAACGAAATTCCGGCGGGAATGGAACCCGGACTGGAAATCGTCACATTTTACGACCCAACGAATTTCGTGTTTCCTTTCGGAACGCACGTGTGCATAGTCGAAGTCGCGCGGGACACCGGTCAGGTGAAAATCAAGCGATACGTGGCGGTTGATGACTGCGGAAAGCAGATCAACCCCATGTTGGTTGAGGGCCAGATCCATGGCGGAGTAACACAGGGGATCTCGCAAGCATTGTGGGAAGAAGGAGTTTACGATCAGGACGGAAACCTGCTGACCTCAACACTCGTGGACTACGCAATTCCTACTGCTGTTGAAGTGCCACAATACGAGCTATCGCACACCGTTACTCCCTCGCCTCATAATCCACTCGGAGTGAAGGGAATCGGGGAAGCTGGCACCATAGCAGCGGCCCCCGCCGTTGTCAACGCGGTAGTAGATGCCCTCTCTCATTTGGGCGTGACCCACATCGACATGCCGCTGCGGTCTGACAAAATCTGGGGGATATTGAACAAAAAGGGAGAAACAACGTAATCCCTCTTTTTTTCTTACGCCCTGGGCAACAAGATTTCCATAATCGTTCCCTTTGTGGGATCGCCTGTTACTCTATCCCTCACCGTTATACCACCAAGGTACCGGTCGGAGACGAGGGCGTGGACTATTGACAGTCCCAGCCCGCTCCCCCGCGCACTCTTCAGGTATCTGGTGAACAAGTTAGGTTTCTGCTCTTCAGGAATGCCGTGGCTCTGGTCTGATACCGAGATCTTGTAATATGCCCCTCCGTTTTGAATGAGTTCTTCGACCGCTAGTGTAATCCTCGCTTCACTTCCATCCGTATACTTTGCCGAGTTTGAAAATAGATTGAGAAAAACCTCCTGCAACATATCGTCAGCCATCACTGACTTTTTGTCAAGGTCCCCCGGCTTTTCAATGAAAATCTCCTTCTTCCCGCGTTGCGATTCTCTCACAGTTGCTATCGAGGTTTCAATGATATCAGCAAGATTAACTGGAACCAAGTTCACGTTGCTTCCGTCCGAAAGGATCTTGCCGATCTTCGCGGCCCGATCAACCAACCGCGTTGATCCATCTATGGAATTGATTACCGAATCCACGAGTGGCTTTAGCGATTCCGGTGGAGCCTCTCCTAGCTCGTCTGCAAGTAGCTCCGCGTTCAACCTCGCCGCCTGGTTGTAATTTCTGATATCATGCGCAAGTATATCCTGAAGCAGCTCCGCTTCCATCCTGCTTCTTCTCTCTTTTTCGAGCAACATTTCTTCCCTTTCTCTTTCGGCTACCTCCTCCCACATTCTTTCGAAGAACCGGATGTTTGCCTTAACCGTCGAACCTCGGGTAGAATACGTTGCAACCCCTATTGATTCTACAAAATCCTGCTTTGAATCGTCCTGCTGCTCGATAATGAGTGAGCGCGTCCTGTCCACAACGACTATTGTAACCGTGTTCAGACCAGTAGCCTCTCGGATTGCCTTGTACTCGATCTGATTTTTCTGGTCGTCATCCTGCTTCTCGTTCAAAGACGGCGCAAGCAGACTGACCTTTACTCCGCGCTGAACCGCTTTCTGCATTGCATCGATAACCCCGATCTTCATTAGACGGCGATATGAGTTGGACGAGGGAAGTAGAAGTAATATCTCCTCAGTTGCATGATTCAGAAGATGTAGCAGCTGTACCCGTACGTCGTCGCGGTTCCGGATTATCCTGATGCGCGGCTCTTCGATCCCCTCCTCGATCTCCTTGATCCTAATTTTTGCGTCGATGCCACTTTTCCAGAGTTCTTCGAATACTCCGGAATAATGTTCGATGTACATCGGATCGTTACTAAAAAGAGCACTGTTGTTCATCGCGCCATTTTCAAGCCGCGATAATGTCACCCCAACTTCTCTATCTGAGACTCCAAAGCTCTCCGTTGGCACGTTATCCACATGTCGGAGTAACATCCCCTTTTCCAAGAATTTCTTTGCGGCTTCAAGAGAGCTCTCGTCAATTCTCGTTACCCACTTGATTCCTTCGTGCTCTCCTCTCCGTGCTTTTTCCAGTATTTCATCAAAGTCGCCAAATGCGTAACTGTATGCGTAGAGTAGCCCACCAGAAACAGATGAGACCGAGTACCGCTTTGAGCTGTCGATCATTCGCTTTGTTTCCACGAGAATCTGATTTGAATCTCTAATAATTCTGGTCTCGTATCGCGGTATGCCTTCCACGATCTCCTTGAAACGCAAATTGACGGGTGTCGCGCGGCTCCATAGCGTCTGAAAGAGATACTCGTTCTGCTCGACGACCGCCTTCGAATTGCTGTAGACCAGTTGCAGTATAGGCCGGGATCCCTCGAGCGTTGAGGTCGCGCAGTACTCATCGTCGGTAACTCCAAAATTACCCTTTACACTGTCGAGGTGCCTTAACTCCACTCCAAGCTCAATCAGCCTCCGGCACTCTCCGATATTTTCCGGCGTGATTTCGGTGATGTACTTCGGAGAGATCTTCCTCTTTGCGAAAGAATCCGAAATTGCCAGTCGGACCGGCTCCATCGAGAGGCTCACTGATGGACCTAGTGAGTCAATGCAAGCGTGAATTCTCGTCCGCGCATTTGAAATGATTCTTGTTATCGTGTTGCTGACATTTTCTTCGCCGAATATGACCTCGGTCCTCTGCGGAGTGACGCCGTGCTCTAACTCGATAAACCTCACTTCGATTGGGATCGCCTTGTTCCACAGCAGATCAAAGACGTACTGATTTTGCTCGACTATCGCCGGCACATCACTCCACATGAGTTGGGGCATTTCTCCCTCAGAATTTTGTACCCTCGCCGACGTCCAGTACTGCTTTTTACGATCAGCCACACCAAAGTTGCCCTTTATCCCATCAAGATGTCGGAGCTCAAATCCATATTCTTCAGCAATCTTCCTACAGTACTGGATATTGTCTTGCGTAATCTCTGTCACAAACCGCACCTCAATCCCGCGGCTTTTCACACCAAGAAAAATATCCCGGAAGAGGACCGATTCTGCAAACACGCGAGGCACCTCCCGGTCGCCGCACACGCAGAGTAGCTTCTCAACCTGGGACAGAGTCTGCGCCGTCAACCGAGTGGCGTCCGCTTCGCCCTGAACGACTTTACCGGTCGGCCGCTGAATTGTTTCTTTCGGATGTCCTTCCACTTGCAATAGGGGCACTCGATTTTATTTTCTGGATTAGGGAGTTGCACATTCCCCCCTTTCTATCATTCAAAAAGGATGGAAAACGGCAACTGAAAAGCTCTACCGCATTGCTTGGCATAAAAACTAGCATAGAAGAATCTTCTAGTTCGTCAGACTGGCCCTGCGCGAAATTCTGGTAAATCCCAAAAAGTTGTGATCACAAGAATGTTAGATTTCAAAAACGTTCAAATGTCCATTCGAGGAAAAGATGGGAATTATCGTAACAGCTTTCGTTTCAAGAAAAGATATCGTAAAAATCGAAAAATTCCTCGAACGGAAGATCGAGAAATCAATCGCGCTATTTAAAGCACTTTAAATACCAGTATATATAACCCCCTAGGGGGTCTTGCACGCGCGTGCGAGCGGGACCGGTCGAGCTTTGTTTACGGCTATATACCGTCAGAAATTCACCCAAGGAGCTACATGCCGGTATTTTCTGAAAAAGAACTCCACGACTTTTGCGTCAAAATCCTCGTCAAGCTCGGCGCAACCGACGAAGAAGCCGATCGCGTTTCAACTCACCTCGTGACCAGTAATTTGGTGGGCCATGACTCGCACGGCGTCATCCAGATTCCCAACTACGCAAGGCAGGTCCGAGCCGGCGAGATCAAGCCCGGTACAGAACCGGAAATCATCCGCGAGACCGCCGCGATGGCCGTGATCGACGGCAACTGGGGTTTCGGCCAGGTCGTCGCAAAGAAGGCGATGTCGATTGCAATCAAAAAAGCGGATTCAGCTTCGATCTCCTGCGTTGGCGTGCGACACTGCAACCACATCGGCAGGGTCGGCGAGTACAGCGTGATGGCAGCGGAGCAAAACATGATCGGAATCATTTCCGTCAACGACCAGGGCGCGGGGCTGGCAATGGCCCCCTTCGGCGGCATCGACAGACGGCTCTCGCCGAATCCAATTTCAATTGCGTTCCCGAGCGGCGAGGCAAACCGGCCGGTACTACTGGACATGTCATCGACCACGGTTGCTCAGGGTAAAGTTTCCGTCGCAAGAAACAGAGGTACGAGCGTCCCGGAGGGTTGGGCAATCGACGCAACTGGTCGGCCAGTTACAAACCCCAACGACTACTTTGGTCCCCCGGAGGGCGCGCTGATCCCCCTCGGCGGCGCTCTTGCCGGTCACAAGGGCTTTGGTCTCGGCTTCATGCTGGACGTTTTGGACGGCGTCCTCGGTGGTGCCGGCTGCTCAAGAGAGGGAGCTACGAGGATGGGGAACGGCGTGTTCATTTCCGTGATAAAGATCTCCGACTTTGTCGACCCGGACGATTTCAAGAATCAAGTCGAGTCTCTAACGCAATTTGTCAAAAGCTCCCGGCTTGCCCCGGGATTTTCGGAAATACTCGTTCCCGGAGAATTCGAGCACAGGGAGCAGTCCAAGAGGAGGGCGAAAGGGATAATGATCGACGACGAGACCTGGAGAAAACTGGTCGACACCGCGCGGGCCGCCGGAGTAAGCAGCTAGAAAAAAGTGAATATTATACGATCAACAAAACTGAAGGCTACGTTCAGGTTTTAGGTTTCAAGTTATTCTACAAATCATTCGCGCCGGACAATCCAAAGGGTACGGTTCTCTGCCTCCACGGCGGTCCCGGTACGCCGCACAACTACACCCTATCCATGGCCGACCTCGCAGATTCAGGTTATCGCGTGATCTTTTACGACCAGCTGGGCGTCGGTAAATCCGAGCTCCCCAAAGACAGGAGATTATTCACGGTTGAGCGCTACGTGGAGGAAGTCGAGAATTTTCGAAAGGTGATGAATCTCGGAAAGATCCACCTCTGGGGTTCCAGCTGGGGCGGCTTTCTCGCGATTGCGTACGCTCTAAGGTACCAGAAAAATCTGCAGAGTCTTACTTCCGCCAGCGGTGCTTCGAGTACTCCGTTGACCTACGAGGGCATGCTTACTCTCAGATCCGAGTTACCTGCAGGTCTTCAGGACACTTTGGAAAAGTACGAGGGCGAAGGTGATTACGAAAATCCCGAATACTTGCAGGTTCTGGACATTCTTTATCGCAAACACATCTGCAGATTACCGGAGTGGCCGCCAGAAGTGAGCTACGGCCTCTCAAACGTCAGCAAGCCAGTGTACCAGACCATGTGGGGGCCGAACGAGTTCGTCCTGTGGGGAAACCTGATGTACTGGGATGTCACGGACGAGCTCGCTGGAGTCACAGTGCCCGCGCTGATAACGTGCGGCAGATACGACGAGGTCGTCCCGAGTGTTGCGGAAGTTATCCACAGCGGGATAAAGGGTTCGAAGCTGATGCTCTTTGAAAATAGCTCGCACCTCGCCTTCTGGGAAGAACGGGATGAATACATGAAGGCAATGACAGACTTTCTAGACCGGCACTGAAGTTTCACGATCGCTCAACATAATTTGCAAAGGACTTTTTGAGCAAAAGAAATAGTCCCGTCGGGCCGGAACGGTTCAAACTACGCTGCTCTAACTTTTTGATCAAGAACGGCGATTCAACTATCTGGAAAACGTCGTAGCGGACGAAGAGATTTCTTTCCAACTCTGATTCATTCGTCCACCGGGGTGGATAGTACACGATTGCAAGCATTGGACTCGCTTCAGAAATCAGCTTCTCTCCACCCTTTAGTACGCTCGGATCTTCGCCGACCACGTGAATCTTTATCAGATCTACGCGCGGTTTTCCCGAGGCTTCCCAGAAATCATCCAGCGTTGTGGAATCGATTTCTACAGAGCCAAAGCCTCGATCTACGCCGATCGAGTTGTCGTTTGGATGGGACGCGTCTCCGAGGAATAGCTTGATCTTGCCTTGCTTCTCCGACAGGGCTTGTTGATGCAGCTCGACGTTGCGCAAGTTGTTTGCTGATACAGATTTGGCAAGCAGCTGAAAATTTTGCTCTTCGGGTTCGAACGCAAAGATGCGTCCATCACGAACGAGCTTGGACGCGAGCAAAGTGAAATAACCCAGGTTTGCACCGACATCAACGACGTTCATCCCTTTCTTCAGTACTTTTGAAAAAAGACAGGAAAGTGGGAGATCGAGAATTCCGTCGGTGCCAATTGAAGTTGAGACTGTTGAATAGTCCCCTGGATTGAGAAAATTTGCATGCCGAAGATCCGTTTTGGTTGATAGGCGTAATCTTTGCCTATTGCGGACCACTCCTTGATTCTTCTCCCGTGAATTTCGACTGCGACGTCTTTGCCCCGCAGGAAATCAAGCGCGATCCTTGGAGACCGTGCAGTGATCAAGAAAGAACGGAATAGATAGTTCCAGCTAAACATTCCCTGGAATGCACGCTTTCAAGGAGGAGAGGAGGGCACGCGAGCCGACGATATCGGCGGCTTCATCGAGTCAGCCCGATCCACGTAGCTGATGAGGTACGTTGCGAGCACGGCCAGCACAAACGCATTTGTCAAATGTACGACTACTATTGTGTCCGAACTAAATGCGAGAAGACCCAGAATTCCCTGGATGACAAAGTCAGCTATGGCCGCGAGTGCGATCTTCAGGATGGGAGAACGCCTGCCGTAATCTCTTGCCGCAAGGACCGTGGCAACGATCAACACCGCGAAAGTGATGATGCCCCAAACTATGTGGTATGAAATTGGAAAACTGAGCAAGACCGCGCTCCCTCCAAGAATCACCTGAACAAACAGCATGAAGCCCACCAGGTTCGCGGTAATCCTGCTAGGACGCATTTGCTTACTCCTCTAACACACCGATAATGGACTGAAACTTATGTTCATTTCGGGCGCAAGAAATTTTGCTAGGCGAAAGATAGATATTTCATGCGCCTTTTGATCAGGAATTCACTTTGGTAGACGCTGGCACGCTCACTCTCGAGGCGACGCTTGCCCAGACTGTCGTCATCACAATTACTCTGCTCGTTTTCATCTTTCAATTTCGGAGTCAAGAAAAAGCTATCCATGAATCCTCGTACCAAAACCTGATGGGTCGCTACAATGATCTAGTTATGCTGTCGGCCTCGAGGGAAAAGCACAACAGCTTCATGGTCAGTCGGTTTTCCAGACTTATCGGTCGAAACGAAATTACTGAGGAGGAGATGGAGGACTATGCTTTTCTCCTTGTCGTTTACGGAATTCTTGAGGAATCATTCACTCTTTACAAGAAGAAATGGATCGATAACGAGACCTGGGAGCAGTGGGCCGCATGGCTGGGTCTTATGACTGACGATCCCAAGTTCATGCTCATACACGCATCATCCCGTGGAATGTTCGACAAGGGCTTTGAAGAGTACATAGAGAAACTGGACAAGGAGAGGAAGGATCGTCAAGCTTCCGACAAGTGAATACTATGCGTACGACGATGAAAAGTGGCGTGCGTGGGTCAAACTTGCGAAAAAAATAAGTGAAATCAGGCACAAGCCATCAGGGGAAACAACTCGGCGGTTCACTTTTGGCGACGACCCGGTCAGGATGAAATAATTAAGAGGGAACTGCAAAAATGGGATGTTCGATCTAGCAAAGATGTTCAAGAGAACGTTCGATCCAAACAACACAATGAATCCAGGCAAGTTTGGGTTCGGCGTATTGTGACTGAAGATATGAAAGTGGGAAAGAAAGGGCAGGCTCTTTGAAAAACGAATTCGAGATCGCAATCATCGGCGGTGGCTCGAGCGGGTCCAGCATACTCTATCACCTGGCGCAACGCGGATTCACTCGGGCAGTATTATTGGAGCGGGGAGGACAGATTGCTTCAGGTCAGACCTCGAGATCTACTGCTTTGCTGCGATCTCACTATAGCATCCCTACGGTTGCAAAGATGGCCTGGGACAGCTACCAATTCTTCAAGGACAAGTTCGAGGAAGAGGTAGGTTCCTCCTGCGGCTTTCGCAAGACGGGGCTTTTGGTCTGCGGGGACGCTGCTACTGAAAGAGGGCTGCTAGCTAACTCCGAAATGTTGCGTGGATTAGGCATCATATCCCAGGCAATCGATCGGGACGAAGCTAAGAAAATCGAACCTTTCCTGAATGAGTCGATATTCTCTTTGATAGTGAGTGAGCCAGAGAGTGGTTATGCAGATCCTTCAATGACCGCAAGTGCGTTTGCTAGCAAGGCTACGGGACTTGGCGCGAGCGTCCTAACAAGTACGAAAGTGCAGAGTGTAAAAAAAAGTGAAAGAGGTTACGATATTTCGACGACTAACGGGAACATCAATGCAAAGAAGGTTGTCATTGCGACTGGCCCATGGAGCAAGGGGCTGTTTGCAGAACTTGACATCAACGTCCCGATAAAGCCGGTCCGGCATCCGGTTGCGATCTTCCAAAGACCGGAGGAGTACTCCGGCGCGCGTCCACTTATTTTCGACTTTCCTCGCGAGGCGTACTACAAACCAGAGGGAAAGCACTTTTTCTACGCCGGAAGCCTCGCTGCCGAGCTAGACAAAATCCAAATTGATCCTGACAACTATAATGAGGAAATCAGCTTCGATGAAGTTGCAAAGTTTTCGGAGGATGTGTCCACCGCCGTGCCGATCATGGGAACATCTGGCATGTACCAGAGAGGCTACACGGGAGTCTACGACACAACACCTGACCAACAACCAATAATTGATGAATTCTCGGACGCTGGGTTTGATGATGTATACTGTCTCATCGGACTGAGCGGGCATGGATTCAAGCTCTCACCGGCGTTTGGGAGAATTATGGCTGATTTTGTGACCGGAGAAAAAACGGTCGAGTATGACCGTTCAATTTTCAAAAGGTCCCGCTTTGAAGATGGAAAACTCCTAGAGAGCCGTTACAATCTATCAACAGTAGGCTGAGCTCTCTAAGAACAGGCCCGATCAGAGCTCGTCGGCGCTGAATCCGTCGCTTGATCCTACCACAACTGTGGTGTACGACTAGATCGGCAGCGACTATGTTGCAAATGTAACCAGGTCCTTGCCAGATTCCGGGGCGAAGAGCGGCGCCTCCCAGAGTTTAGAAGCCGCTCGGGTTTTGCTTCCAAAAGGTAGTGTTTACTTGACCGCAATTGGAACAGGCGAATATCTTTTCCTTGTACTCTGTACTACCATCGGGTCTGTGAACTCTGAAAAGAGGATAAGTCGGATCGGGAGACTCTACTTCATTCCCCGTTTCGCAACTGAGGCAAACGATTCTCATGGAGATAATCTAAGGTCTTGACGCTAATAAGGGCGTTATTCATCACTCACATCTATTGACGATTCGCACGCCCACTTTTGATCCTAATGGGTGACAGAGACATCCCAAAGCCTGAACAGGCATCGAGTTGAGCCGTCTAATCCCAATGTCACGAATCCTAATAGTGTCTGGAGGGCACGGTGACTTTCTAGAAGAGAGCGCGATTACTCCACCGAATAATCGCTCGCCCGAACTCGTGGCGGGTTTGATCGAATTGTTCCTCGATGCACCCTGCGCATGAATGTGGAGAATTCTTCATTCTATCGATACTGTGCACGAAGGTATTTTTCTATCTTAAAAAAATGGGATAAGCATTGAAAATTTCTGAACTACGGTCCTTTACTCTGTCTGAGACTTCGCATCTTATGATGAGAGGAGATGTCTCTTCAGTTGAACTGGTTAATCTCGTCCTAGATCAAATTAATCGAACAGACGGCCACGTGAGAGCGTACGTGACGGTTTGTAGGGGGAGTGCGCTGGCGGCTGCGGAGATCAAGGATAAGGAGCTAAAACAGGGAAAATCCAAACACACTCTTCATGGCATCCCGGTTTCATTCAAGGATAATTTCGAGACAGAGGGAATTAGAACTACCTGTAGTTCCAAGATTCTCAGAAATTACATTCCAAAAAAAGATGGGACTGCAGTCACCCGCCTAAAGGAGGCCGGGGCAATAATACTGGGCAAGCTGAACACCCACGAATTTGCGCAAGGTCCCATCACCCCTCCAACTCGAAATCCCTGGAATCTCGACCATATTCCCGGCGGGTCGAGTGGAGGTTCTGGAGCTGCCGTTGCCGCCACCTCGGCGCTAGTTGCACTTGGGAGCGACACGGGCGGTTCGATAAGAATGCCTGCAGCTTTTTGCGGTGTTGTGGGGTTCAAACCCACTTTTGGATTAGTGAGTAAATTTGGATTGATTCCTGCGAGCTGGACTCTCGACCACGTGGGTCCGATTTGCAGGCGAGTTGAAGATGCCGCCATACTAACAATGTTGATGGCAGGTAAAGATCCTCTTGACTTGAGTACGGTTGAACAACCCGTTCAGGACTATTTTGGCGCCGTCAAGAAGGGTGTCAAAGGAGTAAGGATCGGTATTCCAAAGAATCATTTTTTCACGGGATGCGATAAGCGAATTGCCAAAAGTGTTCGTCGGGCCATCGATGATTTGCTGGATCTTGGCTGCGTACCTGTCGAATTTCATTTTCCGGATATTTCTAAAATGCTGGCTGCAAGACTTGTGATAGATTCATGTGAGTCCTCCACTTTCCATTCTAGATGGCTCAGAACTTCAGCGTCCAAGTATCAGCCTGATGTCAGAGCCGCTCTGGAGCAAGGATCGAAGATTCCTGCGATTGATTATATTCAAGCTATGAGATACCAAAAAGTAGCAGTCGAGAAAATTGTGCCGCTCTGCAGGGAATTCGATGTTATGATCGCTCCCACCGAGCTCATGCTTGCCCCGAAGATTGGCGAGAAGGTAAATGACGACAAGGTCATGCATTGCACCGGTGCTTTCAACCTTCTAGGCCTACCGGCGGTGACTGTCCCCTGCGGATTTGCAGACGGACTTCCTATCGGCGTGCAAATAATAGGCAATCTATTTGATGATGCAAGAGTACTGGCAATCGCTAACGCGTACGAGAAGATCTCCAAGCACTATCTGAAAGTTCCTCCGATCAGTTAGCCTCGATATCGGCTTTTGAGCGCCACGAATAAGATGCAACACTACAGTTAGATCAAAGGCTATCCAGTGGCTGATTCCGCTCGGATTCCGGAACCAGAGCCTAAATTCGGAAACTATTTTCTGACTTTTACCTAATCGAACTCTACCGGTTCTTTTTCACAGTCTGAGCGGGAGCTAGCATTGATCCTTCAACAATCCCAAAAAAGAGGAATGATAATCCTTTGCGGAGTTTTCCTCTTGCTTTGTCTAGCAACAATTGGGGTCTTACAGAATTCTGACACCGGTATTCAGACCCATTTGGTAAGTTCTTCGAAGCAGGGCATAACAATGCACGGTAGTTTGGCTGCAGTGGATCTTTCGAGTCGATCTTATTCTCGGCTTACCCAGCTTCCAAACACTAATCCCAAGACACTTGCCTCTGCCCCTCCCACATATGACGAGGAAATGGGTTTGACATTCGCGCAGAATTTCACGAGTCTGGCTTACAATGTTACAGCCATCGTTCAAAACGACACCGACGGTTACGGACCTGCATATCTTCTCAATGGTCTTTCAGACCAAGGATACTGGTTCCAGGAGGGAATATCGTGGAACTGGCCGCTTTCAAGCGGAGGCTACAACGCCGGGTTTAATTTCAACTACGAAGTGTTCAACCAGACTGGGCTGTCAATCTATCCCGCAGGTGGAAGTGGAGGTCTCACTGCCTTTACCGGGACGATCAATTCCGGAGACATTGTTGCTCTAAAATTGTACATTTCGGGAGGAGTGGTCTTCATGTCTGCCGATGATCTAAACACAAGCGCCTTTGCTGCTCAGAACTATAACGCATCGGGGTCCGCGACGTTCATCGGACTATCAGGTGCGCGAAACTCGCTCGGATATTTCACCGGAATAATGACGGAGCAGTTTCATTCAGCAGCTTACTTTGGACCTTACTCGCAGGTGACATATACTGAATCATTGACTCCAATCTCGACTGCGACGATGTGGATCTACGAGTCTGGAGTGTTTTCAGGATCTTCGCCCGAAGTCAACTACTCCTCGAATCCATCGATTTTGCAGCACTACACCTCGAATGGGACTGTCGTAGAATCCGACGGTTATGAGTTCGTCACCGGAACGACTGTTGTCGACGCGGTCACACTTAGTTTCAACGTGCAGTACGGTGGGAGTGCGTACCAGTCTCCTACGCTGACGTATTACTCGCTGGAAAAAGAGCACGTCGTCCCGATGAACGCCCAGCCAACTGTGTACTATATGGACGACGGATCGCTGTGGTCAACTTTGGGGATCTTACCAGGATCAAATTCACAGGAGCGCTGGATTGCACAGGGAGCGGTTCAGGGAATGGCGAAATCCGGCGAAACTTCCCAGCTGTACTATGCCCACCAGTTCAATGTAACAATTGCAACTAATCCAGCAGGCGGCCTCAGCTCAACTTCACCTTCAGGGTCAAACTGGTTTGACGCATTCAATGAAGCATCGATCAAAGCTACCGCACTTCCTCCGTTTGTTTTCGCGGAATGGACATCTTCCAATCCTTCGGTTACATTTTCAAACAACAAGCTTGCAATGACTCTCGCAAACATCTCAGGATCCGGTGAGATTTATGCAAATTTCAAGCAGGTTGCGATTTCTCTTTCCACTGATTCTGGTAAAGTCACTCAAGGGGCCTCCATCTCGCTCAATGCTACTGCCCTCGGTTACAACGGAACAGCCGCTCTCTCTGTAAGTGGATTGCCGCTCGGAGCGAGTGCGAGCTTTGCGACGAATCCAGTTTCTTTGTTTTACCTTGGTACACCTGATGCTCTAACAATTTCAGTGCCAATATCGACAAGTCCAGGTACCTATAACATAACTGTCGGCGCTGGAGCAGGCGGCCTTTACGATTCACAGACCTGCACACTAGAGGTTGTAAAGGCCGTTTCGCTCACCGTTAAATTTTCGAGCAACGATCAGGTTTCGGTGCTGCCAGAGTTCAACTACACTTACAACGGGGTCAATAAACCCCTCGTGCTATCAACCACTCCTCAAATGGTCTATGCAGACGATGGTTCTAGCTGGAACGCTTCCCAAGTGATCAATGGATCTTTGGGCGAAAGGTGGGTTTCAAACACGGCGGGAGGGATTGCAAGCGTTTCCCAAAACATGGATTTTGCCTACGTCCACCAGTATCTCGTGGGTTTTGATTATTCGTTTGTCGGCAGTGCTCCGGACAGCTCGCCGCAGATCAATTACACGTCGCTCGGGTTGCAAACGTCGATCTATCTCAACACAACGGTTTCAAGAGAGTGGGTTGACTCCGGAACGACGTTTGGATATTCTAAATCTATAGCGGCAAATAGCTCTCAGGAGCGGTGGCAGGCAGATTCGCCAAATCTGACGACGATAGTGAATTCTTCTACCGTGACTATACAATATCATCAGCAGTTTCTGGTTAGAGCATCATACGGAGTACTCGGTGGAGGCTCCGGGTTTACGCCTCCACAAATCAGCTTTGCGAGCGACGGAGGGATGATCAATTCTACGCTGACCCAAGAGACGAGCAACTACTGGTCGGACTATAATTCTAACTGGTCTGTTCCGGCATTCCTTTCCGGATCCGCATCTCAGGAGCGCTGGATCTCGGTGAGTTCCAACAGATCTGGAGTTGTGGATTCTCCGCTGACGATTTCTCCCAGTTATCAAAATCAGTATCACGTCCTTGTGACTTCGGCTGACGCGGGAGCTGGACTGCTCCAACCCAGCAGCGGATGGTACAACTCTACAGAGACGCTCCAGTTTTCTGCATCTCCAGATACCGGATGGCAGTTTGTACGATGGACAGGGAGCGAGATCCCTTCAAACGGGACGGTTGTGATATCCGCGCCGTTGAATGAGACGGCTGATTTCAACGCAGCTGTTGTTTTGAGTGTGGGTTCCGGCGGGCAGATAACTTATGGGGGAACGAAAATAGCCGCGTCCGAGACGCTTTATGTTTCGCCTGGAACGCAGCTGACATTGAGTGCGACGTCATCTTCCTTCTTTGACGAGTTTGCCGGGTGGAAAGTTGAGAACGCTCATGTCAGCTCTGCTCCCTCGTACACGGTCTTGATTACCGGCCCCACGACTGTTTCAGCTTCGTTTGCAGTGAATTACGCGGTCATTGGGCTTGTCGGAGCGAGCGTGTTTGGGGCGATAATTGCGGGTGTGTTCATTCTGGTGAAGAAGGGAAAACTCACTCTCGGTGGACCAGAAGAAGCAGGAGGAAAGAGGGATGGTCCGGAAGTGGACGCGGACAACGATCCCTCATGGTAGTTTTTTAGAACACTTTACTTTAGGATGTACCCATTTGGGAATCTGACGATTCTGATCCTTCTAGGTCCGATCAGGGACTCTACACTCTTGCCCCGTATACTAGCGGTGGCTCCCTCGGACTCAGTGCGAAAATATCATCATTTTTTTCGATGATTCCCTCAACCGACGGGAGAAAGTTCTCGGCGAAGATTGGTAGCCTTTGCTGATACTTGTCGATCCACTCGAAGTTGAGCTGTATCGCCTGCAAGGGTAGCGGCCTTCCTTTTTGCATTACGCCGGAATTTTGATCCACGTTTACCATCATACATCGCGTTCCCGGCTTGGGCTGAACTCCTTCGACTTTACCGAATCTGACGCGGTAGAACGAGTGCTCGGAGTTTGCCACTCCGCCCGCTCCAATGATATTTGCCCTAAAATCTCCCGGCGAAACGAAGCGTCCCAGAATCTCCGAAAGACGACTGACGGATTCATCGAAGAGCCAGTTTATCGGGTAGGCGTCCTGGTAATTCAGGGTGTTGTCGTTCTCCAGATAGTTCTGGTTTGCAGTCCTCGTGAAAGAGCCGGACGCCCTCACCAGCCTGACCGGCCTGCCCAAGTAGTTGCCAATCATCTTCGCGACTTTGTCTCCTTGATCAACACCGGTCACGAAATTCTTGTGCACTCTTACAGGGAGCTCCTTACCGGCATAGTTGGGGACGTCGATCCAATCTTGATTGTCCCAAGAAAGTTCTATCCCATCGCCTCTCAGTCGTGGAACAATCAGAGCCATCTTCTGCAGATCTCTATCTTTCTGAGTGAGAGATTTGTGGTACCCCGTGCTCATTTCTCTATTGGCATCGACTATTGCATATTCCCTATCCCTGACGGATTCGGAGGAAATTGTTTGAATTCCCCTCTTCGTCATCCGGGCGCTTTCGAGTTCGACTCCGGCGCAGCTCTTGACTGGATAGAGAAAAATGTGATCTATCCTACCGATTTTTTCAGGCTCGAAGACTTTCAACTTCTGCGATCCTCCTGAACTTGGTTCCTGCGATGGGGCAGAAATAATGAAATTGGCGGATAAAATATTTTGGTGCCTTGTCGCAGGACACTCGTTGGTGACTGCCAGCCGTATATGAAAACAGTCTCTTACATGAATCACAGGCTTTGCGAAGATTGGATCGTCATTCTCAAAATTAATTTAGTTACGATTAAAGATATGATCAAAGAATTCACGCAACAATCTCAATGCCTTAATACATGCCAAAAAAGCCCTAGTACGCGAAAGAATTCTTGCAAATCCAAAAAATGGAGAGAGTGGGAATCGGAAATTTTCCAACGCCGCTAGAGTCAATGCCCCGCCTTACCGATGAACTTCAGGGAGCGAAGCTCTATGTGAAAAGAGAAGACATGACGGGACTTGCAATGGGAGGCAACAAGACCAGGGTTCTTGACTATCTTCTAATTGAAGCGAGAAAAATGAAAGCCGATGCTGTTGTCACGACCTGCGGAATACAATCAAACTGGTCGAGGCAGACTGTCGCAGCCGCAATAAAACTTGGAATGAAACCGTCTCTCGTTCTAAGAATGGCCCAGTTCAAGAGAAAGCCGAAAGTCTTGGACGGTAACACGTTGCTAGACCACATAATGGGCGCCGACATTAGAATAGTTGACATGGGCATAGATGAGGATCCAGAGGAGTATCTTCAGGAAGAGGCAAAGAAACTTCGAAAGAAGGGATTCAACCCCATGGTATTAGGCCCAAAGATGTCTTCTTCTCCTCTTGCAGCCGTGGCTTACGCCGAATGTATCTTCGAGATGCAAAAGCAGGCAGATCAGGCGGGAGTGCAAATTGATGCCATTGTAGTTGCAAACGGTTCTGGGCCCACTCACGCGGGCCTCGCGTTGGGTACGAAGATGCTCGGTCTCAAAACCAGAGTGATAGGGGTCAATATCGGGGCATACAAAACAAGCCATGTTGTCGACACGATTATTGGGTGCGCTGAAGGAGCTTCAAAGCTATTCGGAACTGATGTAAAACTGCAAAGGAGTGACGTGGAAGTAAGGGACGGGTATGCCGGAAAGGGTTACGGTTTCACAACCAAGTCCTCAAACAACGCGTTGCGATTGGTTGCGAAGAAGGAAGGACTAATAATTGATCCAGTATACACGTCAAAGACCCTAGCATTCATCATCGATTCTGTCAAGGGGGGAGACTTCAAGAAAGATGAAACGGTGTGCTTCATGCATACGGGTGGAGTACCAGCTTTGTTTCCGTACAGGTCGGAATTCCAGCCGTCGAAGCCAATCTAGGCTCCCAAAAACTCCTTGAAGCGTATCACATTCTCCGGGTCGTAAGCTGGAATAATATTATCGCAGGTCTTCCTCAGATACTCATATGCGTCTAAAGCCTCATGAATGTCCTCTGCGATTCCAATTGGAATGTTATCTTCAATATTCCTCCAAGTAAAAGCGGCATCTGTGATCCCGATTAGTTTCTCTTTCATCTTAAGGACCACCGACATCGAGCTCCTGTGATGAGCGCCGGTCCACCTAACCGAGAGACCTTCTAGGATCTCTTCGTTTTCAACTAGTCTTATCCTGCTCCACGCATCCTCAAACAGGTAGCTTCTGATATAAGCAGGCAGTGCTACATCGCGATCGAAGACGAGCTGTCTTGCATGCGGGTTGACAACTTCCTGATACCAGCCCATCCTTGAGAAATAGATTTTCGCAGTTCGAAACAGATCAAGCGAACCTACTGTGTGATCCTGGACGGGGCTCAGTATCACATGTGCAATATCATCCTCGGACAGACTACATCTCTTCAAGATCTGATCCATTTTTTGGTCGTCAGATACGCTTAATCTACATCTGTCGCTCCCAGCCCACTGTTTCAAGAACTTATTGGATTTGGTCAGATCTCGTACCAATCCAGTGTTCAGGAGAATGTAACCGTCACTCGAGTCTATCAAGAAAACGTAGAAGGAGAGTCTTGTCCACTTATCAAAGTCTGTCATAAAGTAGACTTCAGGAGCCGGGACTTCTCCATGCTCCCCTACTTTGAACATTCTGAGACTCTTTATCATTCTCTCTGTCTAGCTCGCATAAAGGATGATTTATCTGTCAGAATGGTTAGGGAGCCTATGCTAGGGCAACTCCCTAGCAGAGGTTGAAACCGTTTAGCTCCCTGTAGCGTTTGCCGGTATTACGGTATTGATGATCGCTTCCGTATCCTGGCCGTTGAAGACCGGATCTACCATCAAACTCTTGATGTCGTGAGTATTGTACACGATTGATCCACCTGAGGGAAGCCAGCTGCTTAGTAACCCAATCCACGCATAAGGCGCGTCGGTGTATATCTGTCCCTGGGCCGCCTTGCACAGCGATTGTATCTGTGTCGCATCCGAGATTGTAGTAAATGCATTGACACATTTCTGCACGGTGGGATTATAGTAAACGGCAGTGTTGCCAAAGAAGGAAGTGTTGCTTACAAACGAGATCCAATAGTCGGCCGGCGTTAGAGCTCCGGGGGACCATCCAGAGCCGGCATTTACAAATGATAGCTGGCCGAGTTGCTCAGCATTCTGCAGATTTGTTTGATAATTCCCCCAAGGTGCCCAATAAGAATTTGCAGTCTCTACAACAATGTTAACGCTGATCCCAATTGCACCCAGGTCGCTCTGAATTACCTGCGCCGCGTTCGTACAAGAATCGCATCCCGAGATGATGTTCATTGTTAGCGTCGGCATGTTTGCAACATTTGCCTGAGAAAGATCGCTTTTCGCCAAGCTCACATTGTACTGGTACGGCGTGTAATTTCCTAAATCATAATAGTCCTTCCACGCCGGATAATCAGGTCCTACGTATGGATTCATCTGTCCGAGGTAGGCTTTTTGATACAGGTTAGAGTAATTAATAGCGTGTACTATTGCTTGCCGGACAGCTGTGATGTTGGTTGGATAGACGTGGGTGTTAAGTCCTAATAGAATTACTTGCCCAGCTGTCGGAGGGAGAGTAACATAATTTAGGGTGGGATTGCTAGTTACCAGCGGCCAGTCGCTTGCCTCAACGTCTGATATCTGAGTAGCCCCGGTCTTCAGATCCGTGTATCTTGCCAGATCGTCACCCTTGTAATAGATTATTACTTTCTGATAGTGGCCGGGGTCCCAAATCGGCTGCTCGCTTAATTGCTGCGCGCTCATATTTCTGCCCCAATAGTTTGGATCCTGTTGAAATACCGCATAGGAATTCTCAACAATATCCGAGAAAACATACGGTCCGCTTCCCGGGATAGGGTTCTGGTTAAAGTAAGAATTGAACGTCGCCGGGGTCCCAAACCCACCATGCTGTAACACCCACTGGGTATCAAACATCAGACCGTTTAGCACAATCAACGTACCGGGGAACCACTGAAAAGGCGACTGTAATTTGAAAACGATCTGGTAGGGGCTCGTTACATAAATTGGCCAGCTACTGTTCATCATCATGTTAAGGACTGTCTGGCTGGGATTGATTACTCCTGACTGATTTAGCTGATTAATTGTCGCGGGTCCGAAGTTAACCGCGGACATGTTGAAGAAGTTGTAGCCGACCATCCAGTTCGAGCTGTTGCCAGATAGATAATAGAACCCGTACATCTCTGTCCAGACCTGGTAGGCATTGAAGGGATTACCGTCCGAGAAATGCACATTTTGACGCAGATTGAAAGTGTACGTCATCGCGTCGGAAGAAATTGTCCAATTTTGAGCAAGTCCCGGAAGGAATTGTATGATTCCGTGATTGTATTCGGCTGATTCATTGACTGAAACCAGAGGTTGGTAGACGGAATATAGTCCCCACAACGGCCAGTTGTTAGAAGTCACTGCATGGAGCTCGTTAAAGTCTGTCAATGGCCAGAACCATGCGTCAATAGAGAGAGTCTGTCCAGCGGCAGAAGAACTCGAACTGGAGATCGACGAGGCCATAGAAGTGGAAGTTGTACCAACCAGCGAGGAACTGCTTGAAGATGCAGAGGTAGAAGACGCTAAACTTGAAGAAACGGGACTCGAAGAGGAGGCTGAAGAAGTTGATGAGGAACTTGAAACAGAACTAGTGGATTGCTGATTCCCTGTGGTAGAAAAATAATAGAGGCCCCCAGCTACCGCGACGAGTAGAATAACTATGACAGCGACTGCAATAACACGCGAAATTGCTCTGCGTCCGAGATACATTGACGACGCTCATTATTCTAAATTGATAAAAGACTTCCGTAAGAAAATCTGTGTTTTAGATCTTCTAATGGGGGCACTATTGAGTTTTCAAAAGAGAAGAGAGTTTTTTTTGGAGCGAAATCAATGACGAACCAAGTATCCGCCGTCAACTCTGTACGCTGACCCGGTTATCCAAGATGCTTCATCCGAGCAGAGAAAAAGCGCGATTTTTGCAATATCTTCGGGTGTGCCCAGTCTTTTGATAATGTGTTCATCAATAATCTCGGCGAGCGCTTTCTCAGGATTCGTTCTTGAGCTGAGCCAGACTCTAAACAGTGGAGTGTCAACAGCACCAGGAAGAATGCAGTTTACCCTTATTCCGTAACGTCCAAGATCTTTCGCCATTGCGGTAACCATAGCGTTGATGCCTCCCTTCGTTGCTGAATAAGCCACCTGATCTTCCTCCCCGCTGACGGCGCTGGTCGAAGAAGTAAATAGTATCGCGCCTCCACCTGAATTTTTCATATAAGTGGCCACGGACTTTGTCAAAAAGAAATGGCCGCGAAGATTTGTGTTGAAGACGTAATCCCAATCTGATAAGCTGGTGTCGGTCGTGGTCTTGAAGACATCCACACCTGCGTTACCAAATAATATGTCCACTTTGTCATATTGCTCGACAACCTTGGGAACAATATCATTGACATCCTCAAGATTGGACAAATCGGCTTTGAAATAGGTTGCATCCTGACCAAGTGCCTTGATCTCATTTTCTAACCTCTTACCCATTGTTTCGTTTCTGTCGACCATGGCAACTTTTGCTCCTTCAGAAGCGAACAGTAAAGAGGAGGCCCGCCCCATTCCCGAGGCTCCTCCGGTTATAATGGCAACTTTGTTCGATAAGCGATGCATAGATTTTGGCGAACTATCGATATTCAAAAATAAATATTGTGTAAAGATCGAAATTCAGGAGATCCGCGGTCTATGTTTGTGCTATGAGGCTGCCTGTTCGTAAGCATGGTTGACTCGCAATACCAACTCTCGTTGAAGAGGTTGCCGACAATCTGCAAATTGTTGGAAAAGTGAACACAAAAAACCGGAATCAGTCGACATCAGTTTCAAATTTCTTGCCGTGATTCATTACATTGTTCGGATCAATGGATTTCTTGATAGTCTTCATAACTCCCAGAGAGCTGCCATTCCAATATGGTGACCGGACCGATTCCATGTTTTCGATTTGGTCAGGAGAATGACTATGCAATTAGAACGATTTTTCGCATTTCTCGGATTGCCGTCTTAATGGTTCTCCTGATCTCCGTTTAGGGCGAATAGATTGCCAATATCAGAAAAACTCATCAGATCAGTCTATACGCAAGTTTGGCCTCGAAATTTTTTCACCTAGTGTGGAAATAATAACTAAAAAGTAATATTAGGCCCCTGTGGAACAAACGAGTCATAGTCCTAATTGTCCTATTCTGATATTGAAACCGAAAAAATCGATTTCAATCCATTTTACACTCGCAAGGTGAGCGACCAACGAGTAGACGAACTTGCTCAATCCATGAGCGCTTGTGGTCAGCTATCTCCAATAAGAGTTCGTCAGAAACTTAAAGATCCTAGTCGATTTGAATTAGTCTTTGGACACCAAAGACTGACCGCAGCTCGGAAATTAGATTGGAAAAATATCAAGGCCGAAGTTGTGTCCACCTCGGATGAAAACATGTTAGTGCACGCTCTTGTGGAAAACGTTAGCCGTGAAGGATTCTGTGATTATGACAAAGCAAAATTATTGAACAAATTGAAAAAAGAACATGGTTGGACAAACGAAAAACTTGCTGGCTCTTTGGGCAAATCAGTATCGTACATAACTCAGCATCTCCTCATGCTAAAACTCCTGAGAGACGACCCACTCAAAATTGAAACGGATGAGGAATTGAGGATCATGAGATCCCTGAGTGAACATCACTCACGAATCATTGCCCGTCTTCCGAACTACAAAGATCGCAAAGAAGCCGCAAGGCTTGTCGTACTCGCAAAGTTAGGTGTAAGGGAGACAGATAGATTGGTTTCCCGGAATCTGATCCATGGTACTGAAACATCGGCTTCGAAACTTTCGGGAAAGAAAAAGATAGAGTTGAATGCAATAGTCGAGAAATTGGTACGCTCATATGAATCAAAGTCCTTCATGGAAATAGCAAAGTTGAGGCATGAAACCAAATTCAGTTTATTTGACGACATTCCTCCATTCGAACGACTCGATTATTGGCATACCATCTCACACGTGGCTGGAATAATGGACAAAATGGAAAACATAAGAGTTCTAATTGATGGATTACAAATCAACACGTTTCGAAACTTTGCTATATTGACTTTTTATTTACGATTCGATTCCATATGGGATGAAAAGCCATTTCGAATCTTGTCGCGAGTTTCATTGATATTATTGCATGAATCAAGGGAATGGAAAATAGTGCACGAACATTGGTCCCCCATGTCGTTCCATTCACTAAAATTCCTGAACTCCATTTCGGAAGACTCACGGTTTGAGAATCTTCCACTATCTCCCAAACATTCAATCAATCCGTAGACTTGCTAAATAATTGCAATCGGACTAACGGGCGACCCCGAACCTCCCTTTATTTTCAGAGGCAAGCATGCGAAGAGAAACTCAAAGATTTGTTCTTTTCTTAGCTCGTCGAGTTTCAAGTTTTCAACCAGGATGATACCATTTTTCGTTATCAGAAATTGATGAACCGGGCCTGCCTGTCCGGTTTCTTCTGATGGATCAACTTCCACACCTGGAGTGTCAGCGCCTATCACGCTAACACCTCTTTCTACAAGAAAATGTGCACTTTCCATCCCTATTCCTGGGCAAGATCCTAGGAATTTCTTATTGTCAACCATCCAATATTGCTCCCAACCTGTGAAAAAAAGAACGGCATCGCCTTTGCGGATTTCTATTCGATGTCTCTTCAAGAACTTTCTTATTTCATCTGGCGTAATCAAATAGCCTGATTTTAGCTCCCCAGAATCACTAAGAGAAGTTGCATCAATCAAGACTCCTCGCGTGAAAATTGGGACTAGCTTTTCGACGCCTAACCTAGAGGTTCCAAATGTATCAGTTAGGCGAAAACTATCATTATTGTTGTACATCTTACCTCCAATCGATACATGATTCAAGCTGTCAAGATGAGTACCAGTGTGGTCAGCCATTTCCAGTCTCACGTTCATGGCTTCAAGATTGTTCTTTGATGGAAAGACCTTCTTGCTGTCTTCATGACGACGGAATGTGGAGTATTGAAAATTACCGTGAAACCAATCTGATGGAATGCCATTTTCCAACACGTGAGAAAGCTCGAAGATCCTTCCTTGTTTCACTAATTTACTTGCTGCTACTATAAGCTCAGGTGATATTTCATTCAGGGCACCTATTTCGTCTTCCGATCCCCATTTCGAATGAAGGTCAGATTTTCTATTTGTCTTCAAAGTATCGATCCTCCATTAGTTTTTGCAAGTCCCCTAGGAATTTTCAGATCCTGAGAAAATCAATGCAAGAGCTTTCTGAAAATCACGCGAGGGATCCTTCGAAACTTAACACTTCGTAAACAGGTATTCGAGGCACATAAACTTCAACACCGCCATTATTTTTCCGCACTGGCAAATCTTCCCCAGCAAATATAGCTCGCGCAATTCCGACTTCCAAGGGAAGATTAAGGCGTATAATAGCATTCGTTATAGGGATAGGATCTTCACAAAAGACAGAATGGCGGGGTGTGTGTCTTAGAGGTGAGTAATTTATTATGTGTGTCAAGTACCTCTCTTTTCGCTTCAGATTCGTGTTCGCATCTTGGTGTGTCAAGGTAATTTCGGAGCTCATTGGAATATCGCTTTGAATTAATGGACCCGGAAGTAAACGCGATAGGACATTTCGAAACACATCGCGATATATCCAGTAACCTTGATCGTAATAGCTTTTTCCGAGAGAAAAAGAGAAAAGAGCTATTCGACCACTCAGGGCGATTGTAGCGTAGGAAGTAGTGTGATCATAAGGTGTTTGTGCGTGGCTGGTATAATGTTCGGGAGAACGTTGAAAAAGTGGTTCGCCCAGCAGGGCAAGAGCAACCGCCGGTTGTTGCGTCTCCCACTGCGAGGATCCTTCATACAAGGCATATTCAAAACTCGGAATATTTCCTGTAAATCCTTCTTGTGGTACCAGGTAGGCAGGTTTGAAGGGAGATTTTTGGGCGTAGCGCAGACCATAGGATTCTAGCCAAGAACGTTCTGTCCCAGCTAGCAGACCAGACGCGTCGGAGACAATTATTGATCCCCCTCCGTCGACGTATGCTCTTAGACGCGAAGCGAGAGTTTCATCCACTGACAGCTCTTCCGGCAAAATTACTAGTGAGTAACGTTCCCAAGGAGCAGACGACTCAACTATGTCAAACTGTAGACGGGACTCAGTCAAGAGTTTGACCCAACCGAAATTAGTTTCTGTGCAAGGGATCTCAAGCGGTCTACCTCCTACAATTAGGGCTGCTTCCGTAACTGGCACAGCTTGAGAGAGATAAGGTTCCGCCTGCTCGATTTTTGCGTAAACTTCTCCGATCACATGATAAACCGCGGGATCGAGTTTTCCATTTGGATGCATTTGATCGCCAATGTCACAACGGGCTCCATTTGCCACCATTGTGGCAACTTCAGTAAGAAGCTGTGAAGAAAGTTTCAAACCACCGAAATCACCCCAGAAACCCTTGAACCGGGTGGTCAAACCAAACGTGGTTAAGCCAAAACCGCGAGCATACCGAATTACAGTCGGCGCATAGTAGTAACCGTACCATCTCGTATCCGTAAAAAGCCCCTCGAGATCTGTGTATTCCATAAATTGGACACGATTACGCAAACCAAAAGATCCTTCATTTTGCGGACCAACATCACAATTGGGGCGCTCTTCTTTTACCACCTTGTGAATCCCTTCAAGAAAGGACAGATTTAGAGCAGTTTGGCGATTGTATTGAACTTGTTCATCAAGCGGATTCAAGCCTGCATCACGAAGTTGGCGAAGACAATTATGACAGTAGCACTCTGGAGAATGAGTTTGACTCCCATGGGCTCCGTCGATCCATAGAGCGTCAATCTCGTACTTCGAAACTAATTCTCTAATATGGTCGAGTTCCAATTTTACAAAATCGTTATGCGAAAGGCAGAGTTCTGAAGTGATACAAACACCAGTCTCTTGGGAACATCCTGGTGTCTCATCGAATTTTGGAAGTCGATTTGTTCTATCGCGCTTGATAGCCAACCATTCCGGTCGACGCTCTGCAAGCTCCAGGTTCCAAGTGGTCATATAGTAAGCATAGATTGCAATTCCACGCCTTCGGAGTTCGGCTACTTGTGCTCCGAGAAGATCGAAAGACAGACCGGGATGGACTGGTCCATAATTCGTTGGAAAGTATGAGTATCCGAACATGTCTTTGGCAAATATGACAGCTCCATTCACATGAGCGGACGTAAGACATTCTCCAAACGTTGCAGCATCAAATCTTTCGCCGATCCTCGGAATAAAGCGAGAGTTGTGATACTCAATGTCAACTTTTCTCCAAGGGTGGACAGAATTCTTGGGAAAATTAGGATCGATCCAAATCCTTCTGAGCGCATCTTTTTTGATCTTGTTTTGAGTAGTGATCGAAGATGTTCTTGTGATCATTTCTTTGTCACTTATCGCAGGGACTGAGTGCTCAAGAATTGGCGAGTTGTTCGAAGGGATCATTCGAATCCCACCTTCGAATTACTATCTCCTATAAAACCTCAATGATAACTTCGAGATGCAAATGATCATACGAACAAAAAATCTCAAAGATCTCTAGCGAGCTTTTGAGCTTCGTAGATTGCATTGCCTAGCTTGGCTCCGGCTAGATTTGAGTCTCCAACAAGATATGTCTCTGGTATTTTTGCCTTGAATGGTGCATAGAGACTGTCATTCTGCAATCGACCGGTAATGAGAACTATGCTATCGACTTCCATCTCTCGTTGGACATTTTCAGAAAAGATGTTGTACAGTAGAACTTTCTTTCCGGAAATCTTTCTAATCCAAGTGAATGGCGAGACTTTGACGCCAAGAGAAATCAGTCTGGGCAAGAGATGATCCCAGTGATTCAGTAATTTTGATTCAAGGGCTATGTAAGAATGGAACGTCACAATTTCTACATTTTTGCCCTGCTTTGCGAGAATCTCAGCAATGCCAGGAGCCTCAACAAAACTGATCGTATCGCCAATGAGAATGTCTTTCCCAAGATTTACATCCATCGTTAAAAGATCGACATCTGTAAAGACGTTAGATTGGTCCGAACCTTCAATCTCATGGAACGTGTAGGGTTGGAATCCGTTGCGAACTGGTGAGGATCCCGTCGAAATGACAACTGCATCAGGCTTTTCCTCATTTAGGACATATTCAATCACATCTTGAGTTGGGACAACCTCTTGCCCTAATTTTACCTCTACTCCAAGCTTTTTTATCTGAGAGACTTGCCAATTTACCTGAGATTTTAGATCTACTCTTCCCGGGAGCTTTGCCGCGAGCAAAATTTGCCCACCAAGGGAGCGCGTTTTTTCGTAAAGAACTACGCTGTGACCCCGCGTCGCTGCTAATCTAGCAACCTCTAGTCCGGCTGGTCCGCCACCTATAACGAGGATTTTTTTCTTCACCTTGGCTTCTTCGATAACGCCCCACTCTTTTTCTCGACTTACTACTGGGTTGACAGTACATGATATAGGCAGCCCTCGATTCATTCTCCCCCAACAATCCTGAAGACCTCCAACGCACGCTCGGATATCCTCGATTTTTCCTTCACGAGCCTTATTCGGTAGCTCTGGATCTGCTATGAGTGCTCTGGTCATTGCCACAATGTCCGCTAACTTTTCTGAAAGCAGTCTTTCTGCAAATTCAGGATCTACGTACCGACCAACAACGCCCAGTTTCGTCTTTGTCAGCGCGGATTTGATTGGAGAACTAATTGGAAGGTTATAGCCGGGAGAAACATACATTGGAACAACCTCCCAATCATCCTGTTGAGGATAATATCCTCGATCCGGGGTGATCCAATCAACTTTACCGTCTAGATATCGTGCAATTTCTGCAACATCGCTTGGGGTGTTGCCTCCAGCGAATTTGTCATCTCCCATTAAACGCATTCCCACGGCAATTTCGTCCTTGGTTTCTTCCCTGATCCTTTTGATTATCTCAGTAAGTAGTCTGGTCCGATTCTCTAAGGAGCCGCCGTACTTGTCTTTCCTTCTATTGAGAAGTTTTGAAAGAAATTCGCAAATCAAGGTCCCATGGGTTCCATGTATGTCAACTCCGTCCAATCCGGAGTCTTTCACGAACTTGGACGCTACTCCGAACGCTCGAATTATGCCTACAATTTCTTCCTCTGGCATCTCTCTGGGAGTGAAATTGGGCATTGCATAGATCCTTGTCACAGAAGGCCAGGGATAGGACGAGACGCCACTCGCGTTCCCATCGTTAGTACCAGCCGATCCTAACTCTACAAAGCACTTTGCTCCTTGATTATGAACCATCTTTGCAATTTTTGAAAATCCGGAAACTACTCTGGAGTCTAGTCCATTTATCGGCCATCTGCCGGTCAATGATATTGGATTTCCAGCAAAAAGCGGTGCAAAGTGAGCATCCGTTCCCGCCTCGAGGACAGAAGAGAATCCTGCTACGGGTGACACCGCGATCATTGAGATTTCGATCAGGCCTACTCCACCCTTTGCTCGCTCGGCACAATAGTAAGCTAGCCTGTCACCCGGGAAATTATCTCGGTGATCTGACGCAAAATTTGTGGCGTGTGGGGTTACAAAGATTCGATTCTTTAAACGAACGGGGCCGATATCCACGGGTGAGAAAAGATTTGGAAACAATTTTTTCAATTCTCGCTCACGATAGTCTGCAGGGCAAATATCACCCGGGTGACATTCAAAATACTTGCAGAATGTTGTCTGAGTATTTTTTCATCACTTTTCTGTTTGCTTCGCTAAAGAGCGCAAAGGAATCCACGCCTGCTTCCATATATGATTCGATTATCTTTTCTAGTTCTTTCCAATTTCGACAGAAATGGATCCCCCTTTTGAGATCATCAAGCGTAAGTACTTTTTCACTAACATTTTCAGAATCTACTGGGTTTCGCAAACTCCAGGAGTCTTTCATCATCCAGCCTAGTTTTCTTCTGGATTTCTCGAAGAGGACCTCAGGCTTTAAGAAACTAAATGAAAGATGGACAAGGACTCGTCCTTTCGTCTTGCTAGCTTCCTGCTGACCACTCCTAAATGAGGGAATGATTTGATCTTTCAGTTTAGCTGGACTGTTTCTCGGACTAAGAGTAACCAAATGGTCGGAATACTTTCCGGCATAATATGCAGCGCGCTTACCTATGGCAGAAAAGTAAATGGGTATTTTCTTTCGCGGTTTTGTATAAAGAAAATAGAAATCTGATTGGAAGTACTTTCCATGAAATTGGAAGGGCTCTTTGGACTCCCACAACTGTCGGATGAGCTTTACTCCCTCACATAATCGATCCATTCTTTCCTGCCATTGCGGCCATTTGCCATTCCAAAATGGAATCTCATTCAAGGCTTCACCTGAACCAACTCCGAGTATGAATCTGCCGGGATACATGTTATCAATAGTTGCACTCGCTTGAGCTACAATTGCAGGCGGATATCTCGCTCCTATTGGGGTCGTGACGAAGGGGCCGACCCGGACCTTTGAGGTCCTCTCGAGTGCTACGCTCATCACAGACCAGACAAAGGCGGACCTTTCTCCAGAATCAAACCAAGGAACAAAATGGTCCCCCATCCACACAGTTTTGAATCCCAGCTCTTCTGCGTACGTTGTTGCCTCAACAAAGCGTTCTGGATCGTAATAGTTCTCCCCGAGATCGATATGGAATTCTGGTCGAACCAAGATCGTCATTTCTCCAAAATTTTCAATGCATCAAAAATTTTGCAACGTCTTGTGTAACAAAAAATATGCAAGTTCGATAATGTCCTTGATTTCCAAAAAAATGAGTACGGCCTTGCCGGATTTCTCCTGAAGGCCAAGTACTTACTTGGAAGTGAGTACTACCGTGTTGAATACTGGTAGGAGCGTGACCGTTCCCCAAGCTGGATCCAGACTGAAATGCGAGACCAGGTCTTTTCTCCATCCTATAGTGCCTGCCGCCCCATCCCATAGACGATTGGTGAAAAATATGTAGGGGGCGTCGTTGTAGACATCGGCTTGTGCCTTTGAGCAGATTGATTGTAAGTAAGAAGAATTGGTGCTGACCAGGAAAGCTGAGACACAAGCCTGGGTATTTGGCGTTGAGTACATTGCATAGTTCCCGAAGAACGAGCCGTTGCTAGTAAATGAAATCCAAGAGTCAGCGGGTGAGTTGATGAAAGGCTGCCAGGTCGGATTTATAGCTACGGAAATTTGCGGGATTGTTGATGAATGATTGACGTTGTAAGAGTAGCTTCCATATAAGGTAAAGAATTGAGGGACAGTCCACACTTGAACGGTGCTGCTAATTCCGATGGCTTGGAGGTCTGATTGAATTACTTGAGCAGCGGTTTGACATGACAAGCAATCTCCGCGAGTTCCGATACTAATTGTTGGGAAGCTAGAGACATCAATTCCGCTAAGGAGTTGCTTTGCAAGCGTCACGTTGTATTGATAGGGAGTATAGTTACCCAAGTCGTAGAAGTCTTTGTACGAATTAAATTCTGGAGGAACGGTGGGAGTAGCGTAGCCGAAATAAGTCTCATTAATTAAAGTCTGATAGTCGATCGCGTGAACGATTGCTTGTCTCACTGCGGTTATATTTGTAGGATAGAGTCTAGTGTTTAGAGCAATTGGACCGAGTGTGTTAGCCTCGGGTGGAGCAAGTACAAAGGATAACGATGGGTTGCTTGTGACCTGGCTCCAGGTGCTCAATCCAACAGTACCAATCTGTGCAGTTCCTGAAGAAAGATCTATGTATCTCGAAACGTCATCCGATTTGAAATAGATGAAAACAGTGTTTACGTGTCCTGGATCTATCAGCGGATTTTCAGCAATCTGTGCCGCAGATAGACTCCTACCCCAATATTTGGGATTCTGCGTGTATTTTATGTAGGAATTTACCTGAAAGCCAGTGATAGTGTAAGGACCGGTCCCTGGAGCAGCATTGGTCATCAAGAATTGATTCGGTGAAAGCGCACTTCCCGGGCCGCCGTTGGCGGAAATCCACTGGGCGTCAGGGAGCTCCATGAAGGGTGTTCCCGTGGATAGAGAGGGTAAAAGAAGGAGATTTTCTCCGGCCTGATGGAAGATGATTTGATAGGGTCCAGTGGCATAGATTGGCCAGCTAGTGTTTTGCATGATTGACAGCACTTGCGCACTTGGATTAGAGAGCCCACTGGTGTTGATCATGTCAATTGTAGCAGGGCCATAGTTAACAGGTGACATGTTGAAAAGTGGGTAGCCACCCCACCAAGTTGAACTGTTTCCGCTGGTAAGATAGTAATTGTACATGTCCGACCACACCTGATAGGCGTTGAACGGATCGCCGTTGGAGAAACTCACATTTTGTCTCAAGTTGAATGTGTAGACGGTCCCGTTACTCGAAACGGTCCAGTTTGATGCTAGAGATGGAAGATATTGGTAAGTTGATTCATTGAATTGGGATGTAACATTTGCAACCACCAATCCCTGGTAGACTGTAAAGTATGACCAATATGGGTATGATGCGAATGCAGAGTTGCCCACCGTTAGTCCATTGTTTGGAAAGAAAACATCGTCCATGGTAAGGGTTGAGGAGTTCCCCCCAGGAGAGGCTGATGTGGATGATGAAGTTGATGAAGAACTTGAACTCGAAGAAGTACTAGATCCAGATGAAGAACTCGATGAAGAAGTTGATCCCGACGATGAAGATGTCAAAGATTGGCTAGAGGACGAGGAAGTGCTAGCCGAACTCGAGATTGAGCTAGAAGACGAAGATGAGGTACTAGTGGTAGATTTTGTACCCAAAACGGTGGCAGCGTAAGCACCGGCACCGATTATTACAATGATGACGACAACGATAACTATCCAAGCAGTCCTGGCTAGCGCTCTTCTAATTTTTGAATTCAAAATACCAATTTGCAGAAAAGCTATGTGAACTATTTATCTTTGACCGGGAATTTTTAGTTGAGACTGAAATCTAGGATAATTTCTTTCCATCATCAGTAAGGCTCATCGCGGCACCAGAATATAACGGACATTTTCTTGCTCTTCAAAATATTGTTCATGATTCAATAATTATGGTAGTAATATACTCAAATTTTGGAATTGTTACGATCAGCTTTCCCTTAGTATGCCTAGATCTGAACTCTTTGTTAGCTGGGTAAGATCTAACTCGAGCAGGTTTTTCGTTTAAATCTAGTTCCAAAGAAAATGGCCCGACCATCGGTATCTTCTGGACAAAGACATTTCCCTTGATCAAATCTTCCCCTGATGATATGTTCACGAGATGAACGAATTGCTGCTTTCCTCGCTTTCTCCAACTAACTTCGATATTACCCTCGCCTGAGATCCTCAGACTCGAAGGGGAAATGAGGTCGATCTTGTCCTCGAACCAACTTTGCAGAAAGGGATAACGCAAATGTCCGTAGCTCGAAAATATTGGGGCAGGTATGTATATTGCGAGTCCCTTTCCATAGTGATTCAAAGTGGATGATATGGAATTTAGGCTACTCCGACTCTTATCATGATGATTCCAAAGTGATGTCACAGCTTTGGCGTCGTTTAATTTGACATTGTACCAGTAGCAAAATACAGGCTGAGCCTCACTCTTGTCTCGGTTTGCTTGTATAAAACCGGCTCTAGCGGGAATAACTCCGTCGATATTCACACCAAAGACGTCTTCGAGCTGAGAAACTACAGTCGTGCTTTCCTCTATGGGGTGTATTTTTTCGGAAACCGTAGATGGCTTTGGAGCGACTGGATCCGCTCTAAAAAGATCAGGAAGTGCTCTTTCCGCCCACATCCCACTTTCTGCACATATTACCGATCCTCCGTGTTTGACGAACTCTCTAATTGATTCAACAACATCCCCCGTAAGAGAAACTTGTTCAGGTAGGATCAAAAGCCGATAATCTGATAATCGTCGGATCAAATCCTGCTCGTTTACAATATCAAAGTGGCGTCTTGCTTTAACGAGAAAGTTTCTTACGCCCGGCAGCGAGTCGTTAGAATCACGAATATTGGGAATGGCATCATTCAAGTTCGAATGATGTAAACTAGACTGACTGTGAAGTACTGCAATATCAGTTACGCTTGAAGTATTCAAGGTAAAACGCGCTATCTTTCGGGCGAAAGAAATTGAGTCCCTAAGCTTGTTTTCTGCAGCTTTGCTCATCCAACCGTCCCAAAGCAAACTGTGCCATAGAAACCAACGCCCACCGTTTGCGAGAATCAGAGACCCCTCCTGCATCATTTGAGCGAGCGGTTTTTGAGCGATGGTTAGCCACGCTCCATTTTTGTCAAGAACTACCGATTGATCCCATGTCATGATATCATAGGGCTTGCCTCTGTTTGTGAGAAATCTTGATTCAAGAGAAATTTGCCAAAGTCCACCAGATGGGAGTACATCGCCGCTAAGCCATCCGATGCTCCCGGGCACATCATCAGGTTGGCGTAGAGTGTATGCCCAGTTACTGCAAAATTGGATATCAGGATTTTTCTCTCTGAGAAGATCAACTACCTTATGATGATAGTTTTCAAAACTCTCCCGTGCAAAATCTGCGACTAGCATCAAGTTTCTTTCGTCATTGTCTGCTGGCAATTCTCTGCCCTTTTTCTCACGGAAGGTCCGTTTGCAGCTCTCGCACCAACAAGGATGGACTGCCCAGGAATCGCCATCGAACCAAAACGCGTCCGGAGCATAAGCAGTTATCATTTCATCGATCTGGGGAAGTAATAGTTGTTCAATGAATGGACTATTGGGGCACATTTGCCCGAAATTCCAACGAGTGTATTGCACACCATTCCTATTCATCTGTGTCCACTCTGGATGTTTTTCTGCTGCTATTCGGTTGACTAGACTAGAGTAGTAGATACAAAATCGAACGCCGGCTTTTCTTGCGACATTGCCCCAAAAGTCAAGCAGATTTAGACCGGGATGGAATTCACTGTATTTTGTCGGATATACAGCTCTTCCATCGTGATGCTGGGACCAGGCTTGTATCATGTCGACGCCTAATCTTTTCACCATTCGAATTGCGTCGAGCTCGTTCAGTGAAGAGCCAAGGGGAACCAGTGTACCGTTAAGATAATGATCGAAAGAAATGTTGCAAATCGTTTTAGCGTACCAGTTTGTTGAATTCTTTTTTCCCAAATGAGATAACCCGTCCGAGTTTATCATAATTCGGATCTTGGTAATGTGGGAGGGTTGGTGCCGTGCCGAGTCCACTCAGTATCGCGGCCACTTCCTGAGAATGCTCTCGTGGACAAACGCCACCCAAACGAAGCGTCTTCCTTGAGTTCAATTTGTCCATTGGTAATCTTTGGAGAAGGTTCAACGAGTAATTGGTCTTGCCACATTTTTGATTTGGAAGCATCAACAGGTTTCACGTCGACAAATTCCAAATAGAGTCCGTTTGGTACAGATGCAAGAGCGGCAGCACCTGAAAGATCAAAATTCTGCGGGGAAACCGGTATGCCATAGGATTGTGCCATACCTGCAATTTTCTTCCATTCTGTGATTCCTCCCACGTTTGGGATATCACCAATAATCACACCTACTACTTTTTTCTGAAGAAGATCTTTGAATCCATATTTGGTATACTCTGCCTCGCCCAATGCTAGAGGAATTTCCGTCGATTGAGCTACACTTACAAGTCCATCGATATTGTCGGCGAGAGTTGGTTCCTCAAGCCAGAAAATTTCAAACCTTTCGAGTTTTCTCGCCATTCTCTTCGCTTGATTAATAGACCAGAACTGGTTTGCATCCACCATCAACTTTGTTTTGTAACCGATGGAATCTCTTACTGCTTTGACTCGCTCGACGTCCTCATCTTCATCGCGTCTCCCCACCTTCATTTTGACAGCTGAGAATCCTTTCTCGATCGAGTTCACGTGAAACTTTACCAAATCAGATTGGCTTAGTCCCAAATCAATACCAGTTCGATATACACCCACGGATTTTGTGAATCCGCCCAGAAGCCGAAAGCAAGGAGCGTTGAGAATTTTTCCTCGCAAGTCCCAAATTGCAGTATCAATAACACCCATAGCGTAGATCGCCACCCCTTTCCTTCCCCAATACACAGTCCGCCAGTACATCTTCTCCCAGATTCTTTCATAGTCCAGAGGATCTTCTCCCAAAATCTCTTGTTTCAATTCTGTTTCAATTATCGCTTTAGTGGCTTCGAACCCGTAAAACCCGAAGGGTGCAACGCCTGTTAATCCTTCGTCTGTGATGATTTCAATAGCGCTTGTTCGGAAGCTTTCGACGTGATGCATAGAATCAACTAATGGAGATTCAAGACTGATAATGGCAGTCGGGGCAACACGCAAATCAGCGATTTTCATTTAGGATCGTCTCGAAACCGCTTACGAAAGTTAAATGTTTCCGTGAGAAAACAATTCCTAGTCCAAACCAATTACAAAAAGAAACGAAAAGAAAATTAAATTCGAATCCTAGGTGTCGTTAGGTTCAGAAATTCAAAAAAGATAGCCGGTCGAGGAGAAAGAGAAAATTCTTGGAAAAAACTCTCGTTCTATCAGGACTATACCGATGGTATCAAAAGTATGTGTTTCAGGATCGAATTCCGGAGATTGAAACTTCCTTTGTTGATCTTAACAAGTTTGAAGAACATTATTCAGAAATCTTTGATTCACTAAGATCTTCTGGTTATGATGGGGTCGAGGGATTTCTGGAATTACCCTCAATCCAAGAAAAACCGAGATCCTTACGAAAACTACTGGAAAAGTACGGGATGAAAATCCCGATAGCTTACGCAAATAGTCTGTTGCATGATTCGAATGTCTCTGAAAGGTCGATTCAGACTGTTCTTGCAATGGCGGAAAAGAGTTTGGATGCTGGAGTGAAAATTTTGGATATAAATCCAGAACCTTCAGCGTACAAAAAGACCATCGAAGAGATATCTTTCGAGGCGAAATCTCTTGAAATCTTATCCCAGAAACTAAAGGAGATAGATCTCCAATTGAGCGTTCATTATCATGACGAAATGATGAGATCTGATGCAAAGGAACTCAGATACATTCTGAACAACACGGATCCTGGTCTAGTGAAACTCACGCTCGATTTTCATTGGGCGTTTCGAGCCGGAGTGGATCCTATACAGCTTCTCCAGCAGTATGGATCAAGAACTGTTGCAATCCATTTGCGAAATTCGGTAAATGGAATTTGGAGGGAAGCGCTTTGTGATGGGGAGGTTGATTACAAATGGACGTCGGCGATACTTCGAGCTATGGATTGGAAAGGCTTGATCGTGGTGGAACTTGCAAATGAAAAGGGTGTGAGAAAGGACAACACAATTGAAGAGAACCACTTGATCAGCCGCCAATATGTTCGTGACACTTTTGGTGCTTGAATCGTCGTCCCTACTCTGGGATTGGTGATCTTGGATCGATTAGTTGTAATTTAATTAGTTCTTCCCACATTTCTTTTGGGATTGGATATTGAATCATCTCTACGTTTTCAGTTATCTCTTCTGAGGATCTGGCTCCCGAAAGAACTGAAGTGATTGCTGGATGAGCTAGTGGGAACTGAAGTGCAGCTGCCTTCAATGGAACATTAAATGAATTACAAACTTTGCTAATTCGTCTCGCTTTATTTAGAATTTCTTGCGGTGCAGCAGTGTAGTTGTATTTAGTATCTTCAGAAAGGTCGGATGCTAGAATTCCACTATTGAAGGGACCACCGAGTATGATACTGATCCCTTTCTTTTGGGCTAATAGCAGAAAACTGGAAAGTGCAGTCTGATCTAAGAGTGTGTATCTACCTGCGAGAAGGAAGCAATCAAACTCGCCTTCTTTGGCAAATCTTTCTTCCATTTCCCACTCATTCATTCCCACTCCTATTGCCCTAATTATACCGCGTGATTTTAGTTCTCTCAAAACTGGATACGCCTTTGTTAGCGCTTCTTTGTAATGATCAACTGGATCGTGTATGAATACAATGTCGACTTTTTTTAGCCCTAATCGCAGGAGGCTGGACTCGAATGATTTTCGAATGGCATCCCCGGAAAAATCGTACGTCGTTGATTGATCCGAGATAAGTATCCCCACCTTTGTCGAAATAACAAAATCCTCGCTGTTTCTTCGGTCGAGCGCCTTGCCCACTGCGATTTCGCTCTTTCCCAGACCGTAGAGTGGCGCCGTATCAAGATAAGAAATTCCGAGTTCGAGAGCGTGGGTGACGGTGCCAATCGCTTGTTCTTGTGGGACTGGGTTGTACAGTCCCCCGATTCCGCCGCCACCAAGACCGAGCTTGGAAACGAAGACGCCTGTCTTTCCTACTTCGCTCCTCTGGCGATAATGTACCAATAATAGCCGGCAGAACTTACAACGTTTTGGATATTATACTTCACGTAAGGAAAAATATCAATTAGGAGTCGTTAATGTTCCTGAACGAAGAACTTGAATCCAGTTAAGATGAGTGCTGAGGAGTATGACAAGCTATTTCACGAAGTATCAAACTGGGGTCGATGGGGTTGGAATGATGAAAAAGGTACGCTAAATTTCCTAACACCGGAGATATCAGCGAAATCTTCGAAACTAGTTCGTACGGGAAAATCCGTTTCTATGGCAAGACCGGTAGACACCATCGCATCTATTGAAAATACTAGTCCTGCAATTCATCACATGACAAGGAGCTACGACATCACGCCTGAGAATGATGTCGTCGACATACGGTATTCGGCAGATTTTCTTGCGTGCGCCTGCCATGGTTGCGCACACAGCCATTTTGATGCTCTCTGTCACATTGCATACAAAGGAAAACTGTACAATAACCGGCCTGCGGGTATTGTTACCTCGCAGGGGTCGAAGATGATGGATATTACCCAGTACAGTCAAGGTATTGTTGGCAGAGGAGTACTCTTGGATATTCCACGGCTACGAAAAGTAAAGTGGTTGGAACCAGGAGATGCGGTAACAGCCGAAGAGCTAGAAGCTGCCGAAAAAGCTCAGGGGGTGAAGCTGGACGAGGGTGATATCTTCGTTTTTAGGGTTGGTCACTTTAGACGCAGGACCGAGCTTGGGCCATGGGATGTAGAGGTAGAGGGAAGAGCAGGACTAGATCCGAAGGCAATGAAGCTGCTCCACGATAGAAAAATTGCTGCATTTTTTCCAGATGGAGATGGCGAAGTAGTTCCGAGTCCAGTTGTTTCAACGTCCATTCCGGTCCATGCATTACAGATCACCGCGATGGGTCTTGCGTGTGCTGATAGTCTTCAGCTTGAACAACTTGCCGAGATGTGTGAAAAAGAGGGAAGATGGGAGTTTATGTCGGTGGTATCGACTCTTGCACTTCAAGGCGGGACTGGATGTTTAGTCAATCCCATCGCGATTTTCTAAAAACTAGTGTGATATTCAGAAGAAACTTTTTAGAAAAAAACTCTCGACGATGAAACTGAAAACCACGCGATTTCTTGGCGCAGCTAATCGGCAATCGCAGTTTGGAAATCAATCGACATCGAACAGCCCGACTTTTTGAATTCGAGCTCTCAGGACTTCTTCAGTTTATCATTTTTCGCCCAAACCTTGTGCTGCTCTGATCTAACATGCTCGCCTACAGTTCTCATCAAGAGTTGGGGAGTTTTGGAATGAACTGTGAGCCCACAGGGGCAAACATACTCTGGCAACGCGGTTTCAAGACTTGATCAAAAGTGTGCTTGCTGACTAATAAAGGGGAGGATGGGTAGTCAGCGCTAAATCCTGATTTTCGGTTCAGGCGAAGCTATTGGAGGCTCGGTTATGGATATTTCCGAGTCATTCATTAGGCTCAATTTTGATGCCGAATAACAACGCGACTTTTCCCCATTTTCCCCAAGGAATTGCATACGAGCCACGTCATCCGTTAGGTAAAGAATCTTAGTTGGACTATCAGTTGCGACAAGAAGCAGAAAACATGCGCGGACAAAATCGCCCTCCTGCGCTGATCTTTGCCTGTCTGGTCCCTTGGCTTCCGGGGGACCTGGTGCTTCCACAAGGAATATCTTGCGTTGCTTCAGGAGAAGAACCTGATTGAGTTCGACTCGCAGTCGCAGCTATTTACGATTATGGAGAAGCCGGTGTGTGGTTATCGATCTCAGCATCAATACCTTCGTCATCGGGGTTTTCTAAGCTAGAACCCGAGGTTTGTTGATAGGAGATTAGCGCCCTAACTCTGCTGGATGAAGAGAAGTTCCATTTTTTAGATTACGATGACTCTTCCGAATGATATATCTCGATTCCTCACTTATAAACACGATTTACGTGATGACCACCAATTTTGCAAGGAATGAATCTATAATTAGGAAAACCGTGAATCACAATGTCAGCCAAAGAGCCAGGAACTAGTCTACCAACATCGGGTCGCCCGAGAGCTAAAGCGCCTCCAAAAGTGGCGGCAACCAAAGCATGTGCAGAGTTTAGTTTCATGAGGTTACATGCGATACTCATTGATATTTGAGGAGATTCTACCCACGAATTAGGGCATATATCCGTCCCAAGAGCTATTTGACATCCTGCATCGATTATTGTTTTCAGGTCCGGAGGATCAATTTGTGAACAAAATGCCGTCCCTGGCAAAAGCACAGCTACAACTCCTGATTTGGCCATCTCGGCCAGTCCCTCGCGCGTACTGTTTTCCAAGTGATCTGCTGAAACGCATCCCAGTTTCGCGGCCAACTCAGCTCCTCCTGATTCTAGGAATTCGTCAGCGTGAACTTTGGTCCTCATCCCATAATATGCTGATGCCCTTAGATACTTCTCGCACAGATCCGCTTCGAAAATATTTTTTTCGCAAAAACAATCTGAAAATTGAGGTTTCATTTTCGATTGGGAAACCAGCGGAAGAACATCACGAATAACGTAGTCAACATAGTCAGAGGCTTTTTGAAATTCAGGCGGAACCGTATGCAATCCGAGAAATGTAGGAACTATATCGATTTTCTCTGAATGAGTGAGCATTTCAATTATCGATAGAAGTTTCAGCTCATCTTTCAAGCTCTGGCCATAACCCGTCTTAATTTCGAGCGTAGTCACGCCGTTCATGATGAGTTGTTTCACTCGCGATCGAGACTCATTGAAAATTTTATCTCTTGATGCTTCCCTCGTCTCTTTGATTGTTTGAAGGATGCCACCTCCAGCCTTCAGAATATCCATATAATTCTGTCCCGCTATTTTTCGATCAAGCTCAGTTTCTCGAGTTCCAGCGAAAACTGTGTGTGTATGTGGATCAACAAACCCGGGAGTCACCGTCTTTCCCTCTGCATTGATCGAGGTAATTGATTTGTTGGAGAAAAGCCTGTCATAATCAAGCATAGATCCTACCCAAGCAACTCTGCCGTTTTCTACTACGATAGCGCCCTCTTCAATGAGACCTAGGGATTCTTCATTTATTTTGTTAGTTTCTAGTACAGTTTCGAGGGTTACTATTTGCGCCGCATTGATAATTGAAAATTTCTCTGACAAATTAAATTCGACTATCCCAACTTTACCATCGTTGCCGAGACTCATGATTGTTGACGCAAAACAGTGTTTGCATGAAAGGCTCATCAGTAATGATCTTTGAAATAGTTCTCCTCATGTTGACTGAATTTCCTAAATCCACCTAGGCAGGTGTGTTTTATGATAAAGGATAGTAAAAACATACGCAACCTTACCCAACAAATCGGCACTGAGAGGTGGACCTTTACTCTTCGCGTCTTGGACAAACTGAATAAATCTTTTAGTTCATTCGGGCTGGGGATTTCCTCAAATGAAACTTACAGTCTATGGCTATCGATGGAATCTTCCAATAACTTTGATTAAGACTGCCAGTGATTCTCCCCGATACTGCTTTGCAAAGCTACTTCTGAAAAGACGACACCAATATTCGAGCCCGGAATATAGTCCCGGGATTGATTCTAGTTTAGGATCATTAGCTGCTAAGAATTGAAAACTCTTAACCTAGGGAAAAAGTCGAGCTAAAGCGTATTGATAAATCGCCTAATTATGGATGGGTCATCGCTGACAATTGAAAAAGTAGTTTCGATTGCTAGAGATTTCACTGAGGTGGAAATCGGCTCGATCGGCAAGGAAAATGTTGGAAAGGGCAGAGAGTCGATTGAGAAACTGCTAAATTCGCGAGGGGTGTACTACGGCATCAATACTGGATTTGGAAAATTAGCCGATACAGTAATTCCCAACGCGGATCTCGAAAAACTGCAGACAAATCTAATTCGCAGTCACTCCGTTGGGGTGGGCTCGCCGTTCGCGGAAGACGAAGTTAGGGCGATAATGGTTGTCAGACTGAACTCTCTTCTGAAGGGATATTCAGGCGTCAGTTCAGAAGTGATAGACCAACTCCAAGTATTTCTCAACAAAAAGATCTACCCATTCATTCCGCGATTTGGCTCTTTGGGAGCCAGCGGTGATCTCGTGCCCTCCGCTCATCTTGCGCTCTGCATGATGGGAGAAAGCTATGTTTTCGAAAATGGAAAGCAGATTCCAACCTCTCTTGTTTTACTGAGAATCGGGATCGAGCCGCTGAAATTGAAGGCAAAAGAAGGTCTCGCGATCATCAACGGGACACAAGTCATGACAGCTCTAGGGTGTTTGCTGATTCATGACACTGAAATTGCTCTAAATAACATGGACGGTATTTCTGCGATGACCCTCGAGGCACTAAGAGCTCACTTGCAGCCGTTCCAGCCGAGGATTCAAATGATTAGACCACAGGAAGGACAACGGGAGGTCGCGTCCAGGATTGTCAAATTCTTGCAGGGTTCAACAATTGCGGGATCGACAAAGCGCGTCCAAGATCCGTATTCCCTGCGGTGCATCCCGCAGGTTCACGGTGCATTTTACGACGCGCTTCGATTTGTAAAATCTATAATTTCAGCGGAACTAGATTCTGTAACCGACAATCCTGTTGTGTTCTCCGAAACAGACGAGATAATCAGTACCGGGAACTTCCACGGTCAACCGGTTTCGCTGGCACTCGATATCCTTTGCATCTCCCTCTCAGAAGCATCAGCGATTTCAGAAAGGAGGATTGACAAACTACTCTCCGGACTAAACCCCGATCTTCCTCTTTTCCTAGCTGCGAGCCCCGGACTACACTCCGGCCTCATGGTCACGCAATACTCTGCTGCCACGTTAGTAGCTCAGAATCGAATTCTAGCTAGACCGGCGAGTCTTGACAGCGCAAACGTGTCTGCCGGTCAGGAGGATCACGCAAGCATGGGGGTGAATGCTGCTCTGAAAGCACTAGAAGTCTTGGAGAACACTTTGTACGTTCTCGCTGTTGAAGCCACTTGCGCTGCTCAAGCGATTGATATCATTCTTCACAAAGATCCGGCGTTGAAACAGGGCGCATACACGTCGCTGGTCCACAAGAAAATAAGAGAATCTTGTCCCAAGATTGAAACGGACCAAGCGCTGTTCGAAGAAATAAGACTGGTCGCAAAATCACTCCGAAAAAGACTTTGTCCGAATGGTTGAGTAACTATTTACATGCCTTAACCGATCAATTTCTGTGAGGCATTTCTCCAATGAAGCATCCCATCAGGGCTCCTAGAGGCCGTGAGATCTCCTGCAAAAGCTGGCATCAGGAAGCTGCTCTGCGTATGTTGATGAACAATTTGGATCCCGAAGTTGCGCGAGATCCGGATAATTTGATTGTGTACGGTGGTACCGGAAAAGCTGTCAGAAATTGGGAGTGCTTCAATAAGATCGTGGAAACTCTGCATGAGCTGGAAAACGACGAAACTCTACTCGTGCAGTCAGGAAAGCCCGTGGGTGTGTTCCGGACGCACGAGTACTCCCCCAGAGTCTTGATCTCAAATTCGATGCTGGTACCGGCGTGGGCAACGTGGGAGCAGTTCTGGGATCTTGAAGCCAAGGGACTCACGATGTACGGGCAAATGACTGCGGGCTCGTGGATTTATGTCGGAACTCAGGGAATACTCCAGGGCACGTATGAAACACTGGGAGCTGTGGCTAGTCGACATTTCAAAGGCAGTTTATCGGGAAGAATTACTCTCACTGCCGGCCTCGGAGAAATGGGGGGAGCGCAACCACTCGCCGTGACGATGAACGATGGAGTTGCAATAGTCATTGAAGTTGATGAGGAAAAGATTGACCGGAGAATCCGAACGAAATACTGTGATGAGAAGACTTCAAGTGTTAAAGAAGCGCTTTCAATTGCGTCCAATGCAAGGGAAGAACGGAGACCTCTCTCGATAGGTCTCCATGGGAATGCAGCAGATATTCTCCCCGAGCTTGCAAAAACTTTCGTGCCGGATGTCCTGACTGACCAGACTTCGGCGCATGATCTATTGAATGGGTACATCCCAATGGGACACACGGTCCTTTCTGCTTCGGAATTGAGGAAAACAGATCCGAAGAAGTACATCCTGGATGCGGGCAAGTCGATGGCGATACATGTTAGAGCAATGCTTGAGATGAAACGAAGGGGCGCGGTCACGTTTGATTATGGAAATAACATCAGGAAACAAGCGTTTGATTTTGGAGTAAAACACGCGTTCGACATTCCTGGATTTGTACCCACTTACTTGCGGCAGTTATTCTGTGAGGGACGCGGGCCTTTCAGATGGGCCGCGCTTTCAGGGAATCCGGAGGATATCTACGAAACGGACCGAATGATAAAAGAGGCGTTTCCACGTAACGAGGGACTCATCAGATGGATCGATAAGGCGCGCGATCAAGTTAGTTTTCAGGGGCTGCCGGCGAGAGTCTGCTGGCTGGGATATGGGGAACGCGCAAAGTTTGGCAAAATGATCAACAACGCGGTCGCGAAAGGAACGATTGAAGCTCCGATCGTAATTGGAAGGGATCATCTGGATTCCGGTTCGGTTGCCTCTCCTTACAGGGAGACTGAAGCAATGAAGGACGGCAGCGATGCGATCGCAGATTGGCCGATTCTGAATGCACTCCTCAACACTGCATCCGGAGCATCGTGGGTTTCAGTTCACCACGGAGGCGGTGTGGGAATCGGATACAGTATTCACGCGGGACTAGTCATAGTAGCGGACGGAACTGATGAAATGCAGACAAGGTTGGATAGGTGTCTCACCAATGATCCGGGTACCGGTGTTGCAAGGCACGCAGATGCTGGATATGATCTTGCGCGGGATGTTGCTTCAACAAGAGGAGTAAAGATTCCGTTTCTGAAATAATCGCATAGAACGACAGATTTCATATCTGATCATACCCTAGAAAACTCGGCAAACTACGAAAATTGTTATTGGTTTCAGAATCTTCGACTTCGAGTTGGATATCGTGAGATCAATTTCTCTTTAATGGTCGATGTTCGTTTGTGCACTTCGATAAAAACCTTAGTAAAAAAACAGACAAACTTTAGAAATCACGGAATATACTCGAATACTAAATACTGCATATTGTCTCTCGAAGTGTTGTGTACACTGTGAGGCAAGTGCGGTCCCGTGTAAACCATAGATCCTGGCTTTATTGGAAAATCAGAATCTTTTATCGTCACATTACCTTTCCCACGCAATACAAAGAGTATCTCCTCATCGTGTGAGTGGGTATCAAGTAAATAAAGTGGGGTTATCGTTTCCAAGTCGATGCCAACGCATCTCGTTGCGCCAAGGATAGAAAGTGCTTCGCGGTTGAATATCGACTTGCTGATAAAGCCAACTAAATGATGGGTTGGGGCGTCAGATAGTCTAAGTACCTGATAACGACTCCGCTGGGAGCTTGTTGACTTGCAGTAGGCTACTAGGCATCGAAACGGCCCTTCACCGGAGTTTGAAATGGTAATGGCTATACCTGAGGACACCCACACTGCAGTATCTGATTCTATAATCCAGCGCGAGGCATTTGGTCTAGTCGAAAATGAAATAGAGCCTCTTCCACTGAGTAGGTAATAACACGATTCAACATTCGCCTCTGCCAGTTGAATTGAGGCATCGTCTTCACACTCTAGTAAACGTAACCCGGAATTTCCGTTGACAGTTTGATCGGGCTTCAAGATCTCATAGGAATAGGCGCCATCTTGCATCTTGTTTCTTGGAATTTCTGAATAATTGACCAGCATTTTTCGCACTATTCTTTTTTTGGAAAAAATAACCTATATCGTTTCTTCTCAGGAAGATCCGTCTCTTGTTTTAGTTAGGATATTCAGGAAACGTTGTTCTCGGCTAGAAAGTCAAAGACCAAGGATACAAATCTATCTGGCTCTTCTAACTGCGGGCTATGTCCGCACCTCTCGAATACCTCCAATCTAGAATTTGGGATTTCTTGGGCAAGAATCTTTGCAAACTCCAATGGGACTACCCAATCTTTGTCGCCATGAACTACAAGGGTGGGCACCATTATTTTGTTCAGATTTCTTGTGACGTCCCATCCATTCATCTGTTCTTGCATGGCATAGTTGTGGGTTTCAAAATGTGCAGAATTTAGAGCCGTATTGCAGTTCGATGACAGGGGATTAGATCCATTATTTCCCGCATATAGCGGTGCGATCTCTTCGATTGCTGCTTTCATATCAGCATCATCACGGCAATGGCCCGTCCAATATCTTTCAAAACGATCTTGGTTGACTTTTACACCAGTACTCTGGATGTGCTGCCAAATCTTCGCAAGGTCCATATGTTTTGGGCCCGTTCCTCGCAATAGCAGAGCTAACAGATTCTGGGGATATCGAATCGCATATTCAATAGCCAAGAAACCTCCCCCCGATCCCCCAGCAAGGATGACTTGCCCTAGCTCCAGCTGCTCTCGCAAACTTTCGATATCCTGGGCCAGTTGCGAAAAACTTGGAATTCCTCTAAGTTCAGATCTTCCAGAGCCCCTCAAGTCGAAGAAGACCATTCGGTAAGAGGAGGCGAATCGTTCGAAAACTGGTTTTACAGACCGCAGATCCGATCCGCCTGCAGGGCTGTGGAGAACCAGCATTGGGTGTGCGTTTCTATGCCCAGTGTCTTCGACGTAGATTTTGCAACCATTAACTTCTATGAGCATCTGCGGGAGGCGACGCACAAAGCCCCCATTTAACCAAATTGCGATTGGGGATAAGACCTTACAATGAAGGAAAACGAATGTATTTGCAGAGCGACGCCGATAACACAAACTGAGAGTCTGACATAAGAATAATATACGAAGGGTTCGGTCGCGAGACATTGTGCTAACAGAGATTCTTCTGTCAGTGATAGAAGAGAGCCCACTCCGAATTGGCGCTTCTTCCTATTCCCCATCGTCTGTTGATCTAGAGAATTCACTAGTGGCCGTTGGGCAACTTTCCCCAATAACAATCAGAGCTCATCCTTCAAAGCCAAACTATTACCAGATAATCTTCGGTAATCGCAGGTTCAAGGCCGCCCAAAGATTGGGCTGGAAGTCGATAACAGCAAATGTCGTTGAAGCCTCGGACTCTGACGCGCTCGCGATGGCTCTCTGCGAGAATCTTGATCGTGAAGATTTTACTGATTATGAAAAAGCTCTGGTCTTGGATAAACTCCACAACGTGACGAAGAAAACCTATTTGGAAATTGCAAAAATGATTGGTAAATCGCCCTCTTTTGTTTCACAACATGTTGCAATGTTACATCTATTCTCCAAGGACATCTCGACTGAAGAGGAGCAAATGAAAGTGCTTTCTAAACTTTCTGAGAAGCACGCGAGGGTCCTCTTAAGAATCGAAGATAATGAGAAGCGATGGAGTACTGCAAAACTCGTGGTTGCTGCGAACCTGTGCACAAGGGAACTCGAGAAAATTGTAAACTCTGGAAAAAGTGGTCCGAAAGTTGTGAGTAATTCCAGGAACGCGATTGAAGGGATTATTTCGGCGATGGCCAACGGGCTCAGTACTAATGACTTGCGTCCTTGCTTTGATGTCATCTCGGAAAAGCACTTTTCATTGTTCTCAAGATTTCCGCCGTACGTACGTATGGACAAGGATTCGGCGAAACGACACATCTTCGAAGTTGTTCACTCAATGAATGAGTTCAAAGAAAAAGTAACGGACCTAGATATACGCGTCTTCGGTGACTTTGCTTACGCGAGTATGTATGTTTCCCATAGATTAAACCTGGAGGGAAAGACTATCAAGACCAAGACTAGAGCCACAATAATTTTCGCCAAGGAAAATGGCTGGAAAATAGTACACGAGCATTGGTCACCACTGACTCCGAGCGACGCTCTTGGACCCGAAGAAACCCAAAAGCTCGAACTTGGTCTTGCTAGCCAGTTGAAAGTTGGGAAGCATCAAAATGTTTGACCAACAAGTGATGTGTGATTACCACTCATTTCATTGCTAAAGATCTTGTTATGTGGTGAGCCCCCATGCTACAAATGATAATCAAGAACGGGACGATTGTAACTCCTCAGGGTCTTTTCAAAGCAGATATTGGAGTAGCTGATGGTAAGATTGTAGCCCTCGGGGGTTCGTCCCATTTCGAGAAGACTGAAGATTCTATCGACGTCAATGGAAAATTAATCCTCCCGGGTTCGATTGATACCCACGTACACTTTCGAGACCCGGGCTTTCCAGAGCGGGAAGATTTCGGAACCGGAACGCGTGCGGCAGCAGCCGGTGGAATAACAACTGTCGTAGACATGCCCAATAGTGTTCCGACAGTAGTGGAACCCGAGACTCTTATTGAAAAAGCCAGGACCTGTGGGAGGAAAGCATTCGTTAACTTTGGTCTTTACGCCGGAGCGGGGTCGGACTCCATTGAAAGAATCCTCGATAATGCTAGCGCAGGTGCGATGGCTTTCAAGACACTCATGGCGAACTTCCCTACGAAAGGAAGGGAGCCCGAGTTCAGAGGGCTGCATCTCAAAGAGGATGCTGACATTATTGATGTCGTTGAAACTGTTTCAAAGACCGGGATAACTCACGTCTTTCACTGCGAGACTGATTACATGATTCGTCATGAAGTCGAAAGGCTGAGATCAAGTGGGCGGATGGATCCTGTCGCGCATGTGGAATCTCGACCTAGTTACGCTGAAGCCGATGCAGTTTCCCGAGTCGCGATCTTGGGCAGATATTTTGGAGACAAGGTACACATTGCTCATATGAGTTCATCAGAAGCTGTGGACATCGTCAGGCACGAGAAAAATTTAGGCGGAAGTAAGATAACCTGCGAGACCTGCGTTCACTATCTTCTTTTAACTAAACAAGATATGGAGAGACTCGCTAACAAAGCGAAAATCCAGCCCCCACTACGCGACACCGCAACACAAGAAGCCCTTTGGGGTGCCATAAATGACGGAACTATAGATAGCATATGCAGTGATCATTCTCCATTCACTCTCGAAGAGAAAAATAGAAACATCTGGACCGCTCTGCCAGGGGCACCCGATATGGAGAATATGGTTCCCCTTATGCTCGATAGTGTCAACAAAGGGAGAATAAGTATGATCAAACTTGTGGAAATTCTCTCAGAAAGGCCCGCACGAATATTCCAAATGTTTCCGAAAAAAGGATTGATCGCGTTGGGTGCAGATGCCGACTTTACCATCGTCGATATGAAATTAGAGAAAAAAATTCGCTCAGATAAAATGCAAACGAAAGGTAAAGAAAGTACGATATTTGACGGCACCCTCGTAACGGGGTGGCCTTTTCTGACAATAGTTGGAGGTAACGTAGTCATGAAAGACGGCGAAATAGTCGGAAAGGCTGGAAATGGAGAATGGGTAAAACCTATTCCGACCAATTCTTAATCAAAAGCGAAATTTATTTTTCCAATAGAATTCGCTATCCACAGCATCGAGGGGACTAAGCCTTAAGTTAGTCCCTTTGATTTCGTAAGTTTCGCATGACAAAGGGAAGAATGGAAGGAAAAATTGTTCTTGTAACTGGATCAGGTAGAGGATTTGGCAGAGGTATGGCGCTCGCATTCGCAAATGAGGGCGCCGCGGTAATCGCCGTAAGTTTGGAACAAAGCGAGTTGGACAATCTTGTAGCTCACTCGAAGAAATCCGGTGGAAAGATAACAGGAATTCCAGTAGATCTCTCGCAGGACAAAGAGATAACGAGATTGAGAGATGAAGTATTATCGAGATTTTCAAAAGTAGATGTTCTTGTAAACAACGCGGCTGTAAGTACCTGGAAAACACTGGAAGATACTACAGTTGAAGAATGGGACAATACAATTGATGTGAACTTACGCGCCTATTTCTTAATGGTAAAGGCCTTTCTTGAATCGATGAAAAATAATGGAGGTGGGAGCATAATCAACATCACTTCGACCTCTGCTGAGATGGGATTTGTTGCAGAAATTGCTTATTGCCCATCAAAGTATGGGATCGAGGGACTTACACAATGCATGGCGCTAGAGCTAAAGCCGTACAACATTGCAGTCAATTCGCTTAATGTTTCCTCTGTCAAAGGGACTCAATTGAAACCCACTGGCTTAACTCTCGATGAGGCTGAAAAACTTCCAAAAGAGTTGAGGGAAAAATACTCAGACTATGACGAGCTTGCAAGGGCTTATACAGATGCTTGGGTATTTCTTGCAAAGCAAGATGGTAACGGAGTAACTGCTCAGAGGTTTAGAACATCCGAGCTAAACGAACTTTTGCAATCAGATGGTTGGGGGATGGTTCTGTCAAAATTCAAGGGTAAGATGACAAGAGCTGTGTATCAACCGGTTGACTTTCCAAAGTCCGTAAGGTATCAGACTCCGGGAGGTGGCTGGAAGGAGATAAAGTACTCTTGAAGATCAGTAGCCAAGTCCTGGATCCACGAGATTGATGAAATTCTTTTTGCTCACGAGCTCGTTTAAATTCTCAACAATGATATCGAACGTCCTTTCGACAGATTCGATCGTTGTTGAGGCAATGTGAGGAGACGCGACAAGGTTAGGAAGGAGATGAAGCCCCAATCGCGATGGCGTAGTTGGGTCAGGTGGGTAGGCATACCAAACGTCCAGACCGGCCCCGGCGATCCATCCCTTCTCCAACGCTTCCTTTAGGGCGTTCTCTGAAATTATTGACCCGCGAGCTACATTAATCACAAAAGAACCCCGTTTCATCAAATGCAGCTCCCTCTCCCCAATCAAGCTACTTGTTTCCTTTGTAAGGGGTAAAGATACAACGAGATAATCTGATTCTTTGAGCGTGGTCGAAAGCTCGTCTAGACCTACCACTCTGCAATTCGGTGGAGTCACCGTTGTTTTCTCAGGATGCTTGCGTACACCTATGATTTTCATACCAAATGCACTCGCCCTCTTTGCAAGTTCGGCTCCTATAGAACCGTAACCGAGGATTGTCACCGTCTTACCAAAAATCTCAGATACTGACTCCTTCCTCCAAGTTCCAGATTTTATTTCTCTATCCTTCAGACAAGTCTTCTTGGAAAGAGCAATCATCAACGAGAACGCTTGTTCTGCGACCGCTATCGCGCTTGCACCGGAGGCATCAGCAAGCTTGATTTTGTTATTTTGCAATGTGTCAAGGGGAAAATTCTCAATTCCAGCTCCTATGCATTGTATGAACTCTAATCGTCCCTTTAATTTTCCAATGATCCTCGCAATTTTCGGATCGAGCGTCGCGCTCGTTCCAATTAGGGCGTTGCACTCATCGAGCATTGGAAGCAAATCTGCTTCCTCATCCGAAGATGGAATAACAAAATGAAAGCGATCGTCGTCCAACCTTTGCTCCAAGAGTTCTTTCGCTCGGATTGGAGATACCCCATATGAGGATGACCCATCCCGGAAGTAGATCATCACCGTAAGGCTATCTTGGTTCGAAACTTGCAATGTTTAGTCCTTCCTAAGACGTCTACTCTAATTTGTTTTTTGAAAGAAGACTTTTGCTCTGACTGTACAACTGCCTCGAAATTTTCTGGTATAAGTCTGCACTAGGTCATAAATCATTTGTCAATTTAGGATAAGAGCTTCTCGCTATCTTTCCCACGAACACGTAAGCGATAAAACATAGGACTCCTACAATGAAAATTACATACCAAATATTTGTCGGAGACGAGGAAAAAGCGGAGAGTAATATCCCTCCAAGAAGGGGACTCAATGCGGAGCCGGAATTTAATCCCCAACTGTAAAATCCAATGTATTCGCCTCTCTTGGTTTCAGGGGCAATTGCAGCCGAGAAGGCCGTTCCAGTCGGAGCTTGGAGCATCTCCCCAATCGTAATGTAGACTACAATCGCTTCAAGTGCAACAAAAGTCGGAGAGAATCCAACAAATAGAAACCCCGTTCCCTGTATAAGAACAGATACTGCCATTAGCGTCGAGAGTTTATGTTTCAAAGCTAATCTTGAAAAGCCAAATTGAAATATTGTTACGATTATTCCATTCAGCGAATTTAGAAAACCAACTTGGTCTTTGGTGATCCCAATGTACTGTGTGCTGTATAGAGTAAATGTCGGACCCATTTGATTACCTACCATCCCAGCTCCTACGGATACCAAAGCGAAAAGAAGCAGCGTCCGATCCCGAGACGCAGAAAGGATTGACGTTATCCTGAAACTCGCCCTTACAACGTTGTTACTTTCCCTTACGAAGATGAACATTATTAGGAGGTTAGCTAGGGCGACTAGACTCCATATTAGGAATGCTTCCGGAAAGAAAACTATCATGCCTCCGAAAAGCGCTCCCAAGGTGTATCCGAAATTACTAGCGGCTCTGTACAGACCGTAGGCCTCGACCCGCCGACCGGTTTTAACGACATCGGCTACCATCGCGTTTGTAGACGTAAGTAGAATTCCGTTCAGTGCCTCAGAGACAATGATTAGCAGAGATATTATGAGGAAGCTCGGGGCGAGAAAAGAGAAGCCGACTAATGAGATGATGATAGACAGTCTGATCGTTGAACTTCTTATCATAGTTTTTTTGCGTCCCCACGAGTCAGCCAGAACTCCTCCAACCGATTGAAAGAAAGCAGATGTTCCGGTTAAAAGGGCGAGAGTAAAGCCCACAGCAAGATAGGTAGCGTGAAGATCAACTAGGAGGTAGATGGGAAGAAAGACCGTTACTACGCTTCGGCCAAATTCGTTGATGAAGAGAACTAGGGATAGAACACCCACGCTCCTGTCAAATCCTCGAGGGAGGAAGAAATTTTTCAGATTCTCAGTGACTTGCGAGACCCTGCGGTGGTGGAAAATGAAAAAATACACCCAGTCACTGAACCTACCCGCGTAGTTTTGTAGAACGCTCGAAGAATCTGGTGATTATTAATTTGTATTGCTACCAAAGACCGAAAATTGATCAAAACATCAGGGGATCAAATTCTTTTCAAAAGAAAGAAAAATTCACCCGGGTGAACTTCGCCTGCGCTCTAACAACAACTACTCTAACTGCCCATGCTGAGGTGAAGCCAACCAGATCAACAAATGGTTAAAAATGCCACGACGTACGGAAGGGAGCTCGAATATGCACAGAAATATCGAGGATGTTCAACCAAAAGAAATTCGCCCAGGAGTATGGGAAAGGGAGCTTGTCGGGCCAGACGACACAAAACACCATAATCTGACTGTAAAACATCACGTACTCAAGAAGGGAGCGGAGATTGGATTCGATGACGAGATGTCTGAGTACCAACACTACATCATAAGCGGATGTGGTTTCTGGGGAGGATTATACACACATTCAGACACTACAATTTTTGTCCCTGGCAACAAGGCAAAACACAGAATTGCCCAAGCAGGAGAGACTGACCTTCATCTAATCACTAGCATCTACAAAGCCCCGAAGCCGTACTTTAGATGGGCAAAGGCGAGAGCGTTTAATTTCTTTGAAGCCCAGTATACCTCCTACCGAGCGACTACAATTAATCGCCAATTGATTACCGAAGAGCAACACGCCATCAGTGGAGCATATCGAATGCATGGTCTCGATATTCAGATAACGCCGCCCATGAATGAGGTCTCACCGCACACCAATCCCGAAGAGACCATGTACTTTCTGAGGGGAAACGCCGAAGTGCTTTCAGAGGGTCGTCGGGAAAAAGTAAGACCGGGATCGCTGATTTACACTCCAGTCGACGTAACCCACGGAATCTTCAATACTGATACTAAAATTCCAGTGGAATACTACGTGCTAGAATATATCGAGCACGACAAGGCCTGGACCGAAAGGGGTTACCAATCTCCTAGTCTTACTCACATGAAATAGACCTTGGAAGCTTAACTTCACCTCAATTTGAATCCTTGAAGGCTATGTACCCTCAAGGTACCCCATCCCTTTTTGACACAGTTTCACAGGGCCACTCTGCAAGACCTGTAATACCTTTACTTTTCTTCGTTGAACAAATAGAAACTATAAGAATGCAGATCTTCTAGAGCAAAAGTTCGGGAAGGAAAACGCATCCGCGACTCTCGTTGGGGTCTTCTTCGGTTAGTTTGTACAATTTAGGAAAGAAACCGCGACAGTGTGGTTGTAGCTAAGACTTTGTCAGAATCTCTTTTGACGATAAAGGATCTTCGAGTGAACTTTTACACATACAGGGGTGTAGTGAAAGCTCTCGACGGGATCAACCTAGAGATCAGAAAAGGGGAAACTCTCGGGTTGGTCGGGGAAACTGGATCGGGAAAGTCGGTTACAGCGCTCTCCCTGGCTAGGCTCGTTCCAGAACCAGGAAAAATTGACGCCGGAATGATAATGTTGGAGGGGAATGACCTCCTCCAACTATCCGAAACTGCCATGAGGAAAATACGGGGCCAGGCAATTGCGATTGTATTTCAAGATCCGAGCACTTTTCTCAATCCTGTCTTAAGAATAGGGGATCAGATTTCGGAGACTTTGATCATCCACAACGCAATTGATTCATCCGCCCTAAAAGGAAGAGCTTACAAAAAAGCAATCGAGGAAAAGACGATCGAACTTCTCAAGATGGTAAGAATGCCTGATCCGGAGGAAGCATTGAAAAAATATCCACACGAACTCTCTGGCGGAATGAGACAACGGGCGATAATTGCGATGGCAATTGCATGCAGGCCCCAGCTTCTCATTGCCGACGAACCGACAACAGCACTTGACGTAACGATCCAGGCGCAAATACTAGAACTACTAAATGACTTGAAGAAAGAGATTGGATCATCTATCCTGATGATAACACATGATCTTGGTATCGTGGCAGAAACATGTGACAGAGTTGCGATCATGTACGCAGGGAACATTGTCGAGCTCGCATCAACCAAGACTATTTTCCGGAATCCTTTGCATCCATACACCCAAGCCCTTCTTAGGGCAATTCCAAAAATCAATGAACATAAGGATGAGCTGGAAAGTATCGAAGGCAATATACCAAACCTGATAGTTCCACCTTCTGGATGCCGCTTTCATCCGCGGTGCCCATTTGTTATGAAGAAGTGCTCTGAAGAGAAACCCCTATTGATGGAAGCGGAGAAAGGACATCAGGTAGCGTGTTTTCTTCACGAGGAGAAATGAAATCCTAGGATGAGTGTCTCGCAACCAATTCTCGATGTTTCTGGTGTTAGAAAGTATTTTCCGATTTCTGGCAGCAGTATCCTCGGCGAAACCCGAGAGTACGTCCGCGCGGTAGACGGTGTTTCGTTTTCTATGCATGCGGGCGAGACCCTCGGAATAGTTGGAGAGTCAGGATGCGGAAAAACGACTCTTGCGCGATGCATTCTTGCGCTTGAGAAACCGAATGACGGGTCTGTGAAATATCGGGGTATCGATATTTTTTCTTTGCGCGGCCGTAAGCTACGACAGATCCGTTCGAAAATCCAGGTAGTATTCCAAGATCCTTATGCTTCGTTAAATCCGAGGTGGTCAGTTAGGAATATTATTGCGGAGCCACTCGTTGCAAATGGACTGATAAAGAGAGGAGATGTTACGGAGAAGGCGATCCAGCTTCTTGGTCTTGTTGGACTTAACGAGGACCACATATACAGATTTCCTCATGAATTCAGCGGGGGTCAGAGGCAACGTATAGGGATCGCGCGCGCGCTGTCAGTAAGTCCGGAATTTATTGTCCTAGATGAACCCACGTCATCGCTGGATGTCTCAGTCCAAGCTCAAATACTGAACCTTCTAAAGAAACTGCAAAAAGAATTCAATCTGACGTACCTCTTCATCTCGCACAATCTGAGCGTTGTCAAGCATATGGCGACTCGGATCGCGGTGATGTATCTGGGAAGAATCGTGGAGTTGGGACCCTCAACAGAGGTTTTCGAAAATCCGTTCCATCCGTACACGAAAGCGCTCATAGAGTCAGTTCCAATTCCTGATCCTGATGTATCAAGGGTCAGAGCGGCAACAAAGGGCGATGTTCCCAGCGCGACCCATCCTCCGTCAGGCTGCCACTTCCATCCTCGATGTCAGATTGCTATCGAAAAGTGCAAATCCGAATATCCCAGTCTCATCGAATATTCACCTGGACATTTTGCCGCCTGTCATTTAGCTGGGGCTTTGATCCCTTCTATAAGGGAGAGAAGTCCAAATTAGCTGCCTAGGAGCTTAGCGACGGAGTCGCGGATCAAATACATCACGCAGGCCATCGCCAACAAGGTTCAATCCAAGGGATACCATCAGTATCGCTAGTCCGGGAAATGCAATGACCCATGGATAATCGAATACATATGACGCTGCATCCGCGACCATACGACCAAGCTCGGGAGTTCCCGGCTGGACTCCAAAGCCCAAGAAGCTCAAACCGGCCGCGGCAAGGATTACTCCGCCGAGGTCAAGAGTCGCATTGATAAGGACTGGATAGATGGAATTTGGGAGTATATGGCGCAAGATTATCCGGTTTTTTCCACTGCCAGCAGCTCTTGCGGCTTCAACGTATTGCTTCTCCTTTTGAGTCAGGACCTCACCCCTTACGAGTCTGGCATAACTCGGCCACCAAGTGATCACCAGGGCTATCACAAGGCCAGTGAATGTTCGCCCTAAGACGGCAGCTACCGCTAAGGCCAGTATGAGACTAGGTACGGCAAAAAAGATGTCAGTTACCCTCATGAGTACTTCATCAGTTTTACCACCTTCGTAGCCAGCATAAGCTCCTAGGAGGACTCCTATTACGACGCCTATTGCCACTACCGCAACTGCAATTTCTAGATCCAGCCTGAATGCAAATAGTATCCTGCTAAAAATATCAAAGCCATACTGGTCTGTTCCTAACAAATGTGTCGTAGATGGGGAACGGAATTTCGCCGAAAAGTCTGGTGTAAAAGGGTTGTAAGGAGCAATGAAGGGAGCAAAAATCGCAAGAATCACCGCAGCCCCAACGATAATTATTCCAATCATGGTGAGCGGGCTCCTCCGTAACGTGTAGAGTGAGTAACGTACTTCGTTGAGTCTAACTTGGAGTTCCTTGTTCTCTTTTAGTCTGCTCATCATTGTCATGTTTCATTTTTCACCCGAATCTTATACGTGGATTTGCATATGCGTATGCAATGTCCACAATCAGATTAGTTGAGACGAAAATTATCCCAACGAGAATTGTAAAGCCCATTATTCCATTATAGTCTAGACTCTGGATCGCATACGCAGCCCATCTACCGACTCCGGGCCAAGAAAATACCACCTCAACTAGGGGCGCTCCGGCGAGGGTGTATCCTACACTCACGCCAATAATCGTGAGTGTCGGAATTATTGCATTCTTGAGCGCATGTCTGTAGATTATGATTCTTTGCGGGAGTCCCTTCGCCTTGGCTAGAGTGATGTAGTCTTGTTTGAGTACTTCCAACATGCTTGAACGCATTATTCTAGCAATGAGACCCAGCCCGGTAAAAGCAAGGGTGAGCGCGGGGAGAATGATGCTAGCTAGAGCACTAGAAAAAACCGGAAAGTTTAGTGTAACGAGACTATCGAACAAGTAAAGACCGGTAATCTGGTGCAGTGGATGAGCAGAGATGACAAATTGGTCGACTCGTCCCGTCGTTGGCAGAGCTGGCAGGCCAAATACATGGAACTGGTAGGAAAATACGTATTGAAACAATAGGCCCAGCCAAAAGACAGGCATTGAAACCCCGATTAGGGCAAGGACTCTTGTGAGTTGATCGAGCCAGGTGTCTTTTCTGACCGCGGATAAAATTCCAAGCGGAAGCCCGATTGCAATCTCGATGATTATTGCTACGATGGCGAGTTCCGCAGTTGCAGGGAATAGTTGGTGAATGACAGTTAACACGGGCTCACTAGACATCGACCTAGAGAACCCCCAATTACCGCTAAGGAGGTTGACTAGGTAGTAGTAGTATTGGATTGGTACGGGTTTGTCGAAACCATATGCATGAATGATTTGTTGGAGCTGCGCTGGAGTAGTCTTATCGGTCGTGTAAGCGCTTACCGGATTTGTAAATACATGGGTAATTGTGAATGTAATTAATGTTAGACCAAGGAGAACCGGAATTAGAAGGAGTAGCCGCCTTGCAATGTAATATCGCAGTTTCACGGTCTTCTAGTGGGGCAACCTCAAATCCATCCGATACATATAGTTTGGTTGTTCATTGATGGTCCTTTGCTCGGAATTGAACTAATATCCAATCCAGCAAACGTCGTCTCCCGCGTTTGTGTTACCGAAAAGGGTAGTCCATAAGACAATTCCAGAAATAGGAGAGGCCAGTGTTGCCTTACCGCTGTCGATCCCGTATACATCCGCTATCTTCCTACCCTCGGATAACTCTTCGCCTAATTCGTAACTTCGCCACAAGATTCCGGATATTTTCGACCTAACTACGGCCGTTCTTGTTACGACTTTCCTTTTTCCCTGTGGCTGAATTGATCCTTTTATCAAGCCGAGTTTCTTCATCACATTCCTCACGCCGGTGAGTCCGTATTGGACGTGAAATTCGTCGGTAATGCCTCCCTCTCCAAGTTCAGGAGCGAAAGCTGACGCTCCGAATTGGCTTGCGCAGCTGGCGAGTGCCCGATCGAACCTAAAGTGATAATCCTCGTCGGGTCTTGTTTGAATTGCGGCCTCGCAGCCGAAAATATCTGCCAATTCCATCGAAGAAAATTCGCATCTACTGACTTTTCCCCATGGAACGTAAATGTGCGGGATATTCTTGCTGCCGAATCCTGCGGAATGGATGTCAATTACACATTCAGCCTTCGAAGCTAATTTGCTCCAAATGTTATGCACGAGCTGTTCGGTTGCCGATCCACTTTTGTCTCCCGGATAAAGCTGACTCGGATCCTTGCCATCTATTGGATTGAATCTAGTCCTCTGTCTGAAAGCAGAAGGATTTAGGATGGGAGCGACAATGACCATTCCTTTGATTTTTTCTGGCGATAGATCTATTGCTAACTGTCGGCATATTTCCACACCCATCAATTCGTTGCCGTGAGTTCCCGCAGCAACGAAAATTGTGGGGCCGCCTTCACTACCTTTGCAAACTTGGATCTGAATGCTATGCTCGGAACCGTCAAGGGTAGTGAAAGCTGGAACTCGATACCAATTCTTCTGTCCAGAGGGACAATCTTCAATAGAAGAAAAGTCATTCCACAATGTCGTAAAATCATCACTATCCTTGCTAATCGTCAACATCATCCCCTCCTATCCAACAGATATGCTCCCCGGCATTTACGCTTCCATTTCTGATTGTCCACTGCACAATCCCTGCAGATGGTGAACGAATACTCTCTTTACTTCCGTCAATATCGTTCACTTCTCCTAAAATGTCTCCTCTGTGGACCGAATCACCAAGTTCGTAGTTGTATCTGATCAATCCACTCGTTCCAGAGGTAACGACAGTAGTATGTTTCACGATTGTCTGCTTTCCCTGATGATCTATAGCTCCCTCCAACATACCCAGTTTCTTGAGGACGTTAAGTACGCCGGTTTTCCCGAATTGCACATGATTATTATCTACTATTCCCCCTTCGCCAAGCTCCACATAAAGGCCCGCGGCGCCCGTCGCGCGGTTGCAATAGTATGGTGACAAGTTATCGAGTGCAAAGTGGAAATCTTTTCCTTTTTGCGTATCTATCAAGGCGTCCGCGCCGAAAGCCGACGCTAGCTCCATTGAGGAGAAAGCGCACTTGCTTGGAATTTCGGAAGGAACATAGATGTGGGGAATGTTCTTACTACAGATTCCGCCGCTGTGCAAATCGATTACACAGTTAGCCTTTGAAGCGAATTTTGAAAACAAGACCGAAGCTAGTTTTTCCGTCGCCGAGCCATCTTCTCTACCTGGATATACAATGTCAAGGTCTTTACCATCTATTGGGTTTAGACGGACGCGATTTTGGAAGGCGAGTGGATTCTGGATGGGAATAAATGTCACATTACCGCGCAAAGTAGCGGGGTTGAGCTCCTTGGCTAGCTGACGAAGAATTTCAACTCCCTGTAATTCGTTTCCATGTGTTGAAGCTCCCACATACAGCGAAGGCCCGGGACTGGGGCCGCTAAACTGATGAACTAGCAGGTCTACGCTAGCCCCATCCATACCAGCAAAAGCCCCTACACGGAAAGTCTGTCTTAATCCTGTTAAATTCGAAGTTTCTGTCGTAGTATAGATCTCCTTGACACTGCCTGATTTTAATCTCTAAGAGATTCTCTTATCCTCTTTGTAGCTTCAAGGATTTGATCTTCGGTAACCGTTGCAAAGCACAATCTCATATAGCCCTCGGCGCATGAACCGAAGAAAGAACCTGGCGACGCTCCTACCCTCTTTTTCATAAACAGCTCCGCTAGTTCAGTCGAGGAAAGACCTGTTTTGGTAAGATTCGGGAATGCGTAAAATGTTCCCTTTGGGAACCGGCAGCTTACATTCGGTATTGCATTCAATTCTTCTACCAAGACGCGTCTTCGTTTGTCCAAAATATTCACGAAATGATCCGTTACGCTTCGGGGAAGACCGAGTGCTGCCACCCCGGCCATCTGAATTGGGGAAGAGACATGTGCAATAACGAGATTGTGGATAACGCTCGCCCGCTGGATGAATTCGCGAGGCCCTAGTAGATACCCTAGTCGCCATCCTGTCATTGCAAAAGTCTTTGAAAATGAAAATGCGGTTACACAGTTACTTTGCAATTCGTTAAGCGAACCAGGGCTGAAATGTTCGAAACCGTCATACACTAGTCCCTCATAAGCCTCGTCAGAAAGCAATGTGATGTCATGTTTGACTGCAATTTCCGCGAGATCTTTGACAAACTCCTTTTTGTAAATCTCGCCAGTGGGGTTGTTTGGAGTATTTAGCAAAATAATTCTAGTCTTTCTAGTGATCGATTTTTCTATATCCACTAAAGTAGGAGTCCAATCATCTTGTTCATGTGAAGAGATCTGAACTGGTTTTGCGCCCGTAGCTCTTATGGCACTACCGTACGGCGCATAGCTTGGATCAAACACCAGCACTTCGTCGTCCGGTTCCAGAAGGGTTTGAAAGGCAACGTATAGCGCCTCCGTGGATCCTTCAGTCACAAGCAACTCAGTGTGGGGATCGCATTTGATTTTGTTTTTTGATTGAAGTTTCTTAGCTATCTCAGTCCGAAGTTCCGGGTACCCCAAAGCGGGCGCGTATCTTGTGTATCCTTCTTTGATGGATCGGTATGCAGCCTCCGAAATTTCCTTCGGTGTAGGAAACGCCATTTCCCCTTGCTGCATAGGTATAAAGTCGGGAGATGTTTTGGAGATTTGTGAGATCTTGTCGGATAGCCCAACTATTGGGTTAGGAGGGAGATCTGTCTTTTTTGAAAATCGCACTGTGGTAATTCACCCTCGAGCAATTTCAGAAAATGAAATAGATGGATGGACGAAGCTGGCTCGACATTTCACTCTATATGGCATTTTGAAAAAATGAAGGTAGCCTGTATTGAATTGACTGGAGATCAAATTTCAACCTAGAGCCTGAAAAAGAGCAAAGCTCTATTCAATTTCCTTTATGTCAGTGCCAATCTCGAAGAGGGCATCCCCCTCATAGATTGCGGGCGAAGTTACCATATGAATCACACCTGGGTCGGGAACAGTTATTCTCTCTATGACGTCGCCGTAGAGATTTCGTATTTCACCGATCTCTTGATCTTTTGCGACCATGTCGCCAGCTCTTACATTTGAGATGAAAAATCCGCCACGGGTACTATAGATATGGTATGGACGATACACCTTTGCCTTCTTCGGGAGCTCAGGCTCTCCCTTTACCATGTCCAGATATCTCATCACGTTGTTCACACCCTTTACTACATGATCGACGAGATCTGATTGGCATCTCCCCCCGCCGCCAGCTTCCGTCCCCATTGAAATCGGCATTGGAAGACCATCTGAAGGTGGTTTGGAGCCGGGTCGCGGTCTGCCTTCTCTGATCCATGTCCAGCCGAAATTTCTAGCGAGTGCAAGCGTGGCATCGTCTCTCTTTTGGTCGATACCTGCTCGTGTGTACATCACGCTCTCCAATAGGTCTTCGATAATATCTCCGCCGTGAAGGTCCAGCCTATATTCCGACTGGGAAAGAATGGAATCATAAAACGCCTTCGCAACCTGATAACTGATCAGCGGATGACCCGACCCACCCCTCGGTATTTCTCTTACAAGGGCACTCGACAAGCCGCGATAGTCAACCGGATTTGTATACACCCACCTTGCTTCGAAAGCAAGGGTGTTAACAACTGGAGCCATGATGACCGAGCCTTTGATTTCATTTGCATTGAGCTCTTGTTGAAGTCGAAGAACCCCGGCAGGGCCATTGTACTCGGAACCATCAATACCGCCGTTGACGAGCAACCGAGGGCCGTCGGCATAACCGTTGATGACAGTGATAGGGATCTGATGTTGTCCAGCGGGCTTTTCGGAGATCTTTAGATAGCCTCTTTTCTTTTGGCCTTTTTGAACTTCAAGGTCTTGTATTCTTATTACATCTGGCATGGGTTTTTCCTAGGGAGACTCCTTGAAGTATTTATGCAAGATGGGACTCTTGGGAATCCCGTTAGAAAAATCAGAGTCAAAAAGTGATCCGAACAAACCGCGCTGGGCCCCAAAAGTCTTTTTCACCTTTTCCTTTTAGGAAGTGTTTACAGAGGTAATCTAGAAGTTTGACTTTTTCAATTGTTGCTCGTGATAAAAAATCAGGACTCATTGGAGTCGCTGTACATTCACACACATTTTCAATTGGCTCCTACGTGCCGTACGGGCGTGCGGGAGTCGGAGTGATCGCATGTCAGGCACTAGCTCATCCGAGCAACGGCCCTCTCGCGATTCATCTCCTGTCATTAAACAGATCGCCGGACTATGTCATTGAAAGTCTTTCGAAAGTCAATGGAACTGCCGATAGAAGTCAAATATCCATCCTAGCTTTCGACGGTCAGGTTTCGACGTTCACTGGTTCAAAGTGTATTCCAGAAGCGGGGCACTGCATCGGCAAGAATGTAAGTTGCCAAGGAAACATGCTCTCAAACGATTCAATATGGACCGCAATGGTTGATGCGTTTGATACCTCTAGTGGTTTAGGATTTGCGGAGCGGCTTGCCTTCTCACTTCAAGCTGGACATAGGGCAGGAGGAGATATACGCGGAATCCAATCGTCGGCAATCCAGATTTATTCTGGACGCGTTCATGCCGACCCTTGGCTGGGGCGACTTTTGGATCTTAGGGTCGAAGATCACCCTAGTGCTATCAACGAGCTTCAGCGATTGATCAAGCTAAGACGAGCATACGATTTATCGGACATGGGCGAAGAACTTTTGCTGCTGAAAAAGAAACCATTCGAAGCATCGGAAGCCTACGAAAACGCCATGAAACTTGCACCAGAGATACAAGAACTGAGGTATTGGGCGGCAATAGCATTTCTCAACACAAAGAAGGCTGAAAGGGGTATTTCTGAATTAAAATTGCTTTTCAAAGATAATCCCATGTGGCTATCTCTGACAAGAAAATTGATCATGACAGGGCACGTACCAGATAATCAACATTTGTTGAAAAAATTGGGGATCGACCCAAAGTAAACATAATTTTTTGCATTCGACCGGTTTCAAACAATTTCTAAGCAAAAATCAACTAACGGGAAACGCCATGCTTCCTGGCATCCAGGTACTTGCACACAGTTCTATTCTTGTTAGGCTCCGTTCGATTCGTAATCTCAGAAATTGAATATGCTATTTACAATGAAACTTAAGACCGCACAACTATCTGTACTCCCGGTAATCATTTTTTTGCACATATGGTATTTTTCAGGTCATCAATACTTCTTATACTTCGAATCCCCAGAACTATTTTGGATTAGTGCGTCGTGATAATGTCTGCATCATCTAGCTTGGTAAAGACCTATGGTTTTGCGCAGATGAGGTCAGATACAGGTAAAGTTTTTCATTATGGTATCAGATTCTTGCAATGCCCCAAGCTCTAAGGTGTTGAAGTTTTCTTGATAATTGACGGACACGTTCATCTGGGTCCCAGGGAGATTGGCAGCGAGTATTCTTACATGCCCGATGTGTATTCTGATCAAGTGCTGCTAGACTCCATGGAAAGCAATGGAATTAGTAAATCCGTTGTCTGGCCTATGAGGCAAACTGGCGATTACTCGTGGGCAAACAAATACGTACTAGAGTCATCGAAGAGGCATCCAAATAAACTGATTCCAGTCGTACGACTGAACCCGTGGCTCGAAAGCTCAGCAACCGAACTCGAGAATGCCATTCTAGCCGGGGCGAAGGGACTCAAACTTCACCCGGGTGATGAAGGATTCGAGCCTGACGACAAAGTTGTTCATCCGCTACTAGAGATTGCTGAAAAGATGTGCATCCCCGTGGCGATCCACACCGGTGGCTCATATTCGTCTCCGGTGCTTGTAGGCGAATTATCGGACAGGTTTCCCGGGGTCAGAATTATCATGCTCCACCTAGGGCAATATCAAGAATCGACCTTTGTTGCAAAAAAATGCGACAATGTCTATCTTGAGACTTCACAGTGCTTGTACCTTACCCGCGTACTCAAGCAGATTGTCCACAAGGTGGGCGCCAATCGTGTAATATGGGGTTCCGATACTCCCTATCATTTCCAGGAAATTGAGAAAAGGAAAATGGAGCTATCGGGACTGAACGAGGCTGACCGAACCCTAGTTTTCGGCGAAAACGTTCAGCGACTCATGACTGGTTCTTGATAATCAGCAAGGAATTTGTCGTAACATAGTGAGGGAATTTCCTAGGAAACCATAAATAATTCGGGAATTTACGCCGCCCTTACAAATGCGTATTGTTGATTCGAAGAGTAAAGTAGCAGTTAGTCGAACCATTTTATTGGCAGTCGTAATCATAGTAGTGATAATTGTAGTGGCCGGAGCTTATGCCGCGCTATCATCTACATCATCATCGAGCACTACCTCTACCTCCTCATCTAGTGTGAGTTCAACAGTCTCAACTTCAGGTGGAGGCGGAAGCTCCGTTAGCACTTCGTCAACTCCTTCTCAGGGTGGCAGTGCTGTTCCAAATCCTGGAGTATTCGTCGAGGAAAACCCGATTGAGCCAGGTCCAGGCGGACTTGACCCGGCCCTAACTTGGGACCAGAGTGACATGTTCTTTCTGAACGTCTATGAAAATTTGATGCACTTCAATGGCTCCGATCCTACCGTCCTTATTCCATGGCTTGCGGAGAACTATACCATTTCACCTAATGGAACGCAATACACTTTCAATCTAAGACAAGGCATAACTTTTCAGGATGGAACGCCATTCAACGCTTCTGCTGTAAAGTTCTCCTATGATAGAGCGATTCTTATTAACCACGCAGACGGGCCGGAATTCCTCATTCAACCCAATGTCACCATGGGCATAAGGGGCGGACCGGAATATGGTAATGCGAATACTACGCACAATACCGACATGCAAGCGGTACAAGCATACCTTGCGGCGGGCGGGGTTAAAGTACTGGGAACCTATACAGTTCAGATCAATTTAGAGCATCCTTATTCTCCTGCACTTGCAACGTTAGCTTGGGAGTCATTGTCGATCGTTTCGCCATCTTATGTCATAGCTCACTGCAATGGTACCTCGGTTACTCCTGGAGTTCTCCCAGGTTTCGAGTGCACATGGATGGAGACACATATGATGGGAACAGGACCTTTCATGTTGCAATCGTACACTCCCAAGAGCGAAATTGATTTCGTTCGATATGATGGTTATTGGGGTACGCCGTTTAACACAGGACCCGCCAAGCTGAAGGAATACATCGTGAAAGATGTCCAGCAGGTAGCTACTAGAGAAATCGATCTACTATCAGGTGCTGCCGATGCAATCTCATTGCCTGCTTCGAACGCTTTTGACCTCATTAATCAACAGGTTTACCAGTCGAACGGTACCATAGTCTCAACAAAACCTGGCGTCCGAATATGGGAATCGCCCACCAACGCGATTTCTTCGCTCACAATGGATCCAAGATTTGCGCCGTTCAATGATACCAGATTCAGAATGGCAATGGCCTATGCTTTTCCCTATCAACAATTCATTCAAAACGTGTCGAATGGATTCGCTGTAAAGCTCAATGGATATCTCACCCCCAAAATGTTTGGCTATGATCCGAACATTCATGGGTATGATTACAATGTGACAATGGCAAAACAGCTATTTGACGAGGTAGGCTACAAAGGTACAATTACATTAACTCTGGATTCAGCGGATGCCACTACGATAGCAGCAGCGATACTTTTCAAGAGTAGCGTTCAGAGCATCGATCCTAGCATCAGCATCAATATCAATGAGGTCGATGATGCGACGTATCTGACACTCTATCATGAATACAAGATTCCATTGTTTGCTGGGTGCTGCTGGGTTCCAGATATTGCAGATGGCTCAGAGACACTAGCAAATTGGGCTACTCCCGATGGCTTTTCGGGACTCACAACCGAGTTCAACAGCACTACCGCGGTAAATGACCTGAACGTGGCCGCGGCCTCGCTCAATCAAACGCTCAGGGCGCAGTTGTACAGTCAAGTCCAGCAGCAGATGCTGGCTTACGCAGGTGCTATCCCGCTCTATTCCCCTGATGCGATAATAGCAGAGAGGACGTGGGTGCTTCCATCAGATAGTCCTATCGGGAGAGGCATGTACAATCCACAATATGGTGACGGTAGTGGTGGAGTCTATGGTGGTTATGTAGCATACTACATCAATAAAGCAAATACAACACAAACGCCAATAGCGTTGGCGCCAGCCATTCCACCTTCACGTGTATCCCACTTTCCTACCCCACTGCCATCAATAGCCACAGGAACTCAGACAATCAAGATGAGCAGGTTCTCTCCGGGCGGGTAGAGGCATATCTCTCCTTACCCGTTTCGGAGCTTTGCTATCTTGAAAAATTACGACAATAGATAAGAAAATGAAGATAAGCGTAGGCGAACTCGCTGTTGAAGCGGGAAAAAAGGATCGAGGCTATGTAAGTTTCACAGCTGGGGTAGGGTCTATCGTCCGTATCCCTATAGTAATCGTAAACGGGCTTTCGGATGGCCCAAGGCTGGGAATTATGGGAGGGGTACATGGGGCGGAGTTTAGCAGTGTGGAGGCTGCGATTCGACTTTCCCGCACGATAGACCCAGTTGAACTCAAAGGCGCCCTAATTATTTTTCCAATTGTAAATGTACCTGCGTTTGAAGGAATACACGAAAGATACAATCCGCTAGAGTGGCCGGCACTATTTGCGAGTACATCAGTGGTGCCCGGAGATCCAAAAGGTACGCACACAGCGAGAATTGTGGACATGATTTACAATTCATTCAAAAATCAATGTCAGTATGTGATGGACCTCCATGGTGGAGAACCCAGCGAATGGATCAATTATCACGCTGTTCTCTTCCCACAAGTCGGGGACGAAAGGATCGACAAGATGACTTTGCAAATGGCGAGATGTTTTCCCAATGCAAGGCTGGTAGTAACCCAGGACCCAGAGAGCAAATTCAATGGATTTGAGTATGCTAAGATTGGAATTCCATACGTGGTTGCTGAGGCGGGCTCGGCTGGGTATATCCAAGAAGAAGCCGTAGCGTTTCATGTCGAGGGAGTGATGAACTTTATGCGGCACCTAGGTATGATTCCTGGGGAAGCTAAGCTAGCTCGGGAACCTAAAAGATTACCAACTTTTAGGAATGACATCTTGAACATTACTTCACCCACGGGCGGGATATACTACTCGTCGGTCAAGCCCGGGGACAAGATTTCAAGAGGGGAATCGCTTGCCGTGATCAAAGATGCCTTCGGGGATATCCAAGACGAACTAAAGTCGCCCTTCAAAGGTGTTGTGATGTACTCGAGAACGTACCCTCCAGTCAGGCCCGGAGACTTTTTGATGCAACTCCTCTCGCTCGAGGGTACATTGAACGGCGTCGAAACGTAAGAAAATTCCAGCCTAATTATTCCTAGTGACCGAGAAGGAATCACTAAGAATTTCGACCGCCCTATCCGCATCCTTCTCGGTGACCGTGAGGGATGGAAGGAATCGAATGATGTTTCCATGAGCACCGGTAATGCCCACAATCAACCCTCGGTTCCTGGCACAACTTACCACCTCTTCAGCAAGCGAGGAATCAGGTTTCTTCGTTTTTTCATCGCTCACTAGATCAATTGCCAACATTAGCCCCAATCCTCTAACGTCTCCCTCGAGATGCAGATCCTTTTGCATGTCCACAAGTCTCTTTTCCAAGTAGTGGCCTACACGTCGTGAGTTTTCAACCAAGTTCTCATCATGGATGATCCTCAGCGTCTCAAGAGAAGCAGCGCACCCGAGAATATATCCATCCTTACTGATTCCCGCGTAGTCCCGTGTTTCCCACTTGTCTGCCAATTGTTCATTTGCAACCATCAGAGTCAGCGGAAGAGGTCCGCTCAAAGCCTTACCAATGCACATCACATCAGGGTGCACATCCCAATGTTCCATTGCAAACATACGCCCTGTTTTGCCGATACCCGTGAGCACCTCATCAGCTATCAGTGGGATTCCATTCCTAGCACAAAGCATCTCGAGGCTTTTGAAATATCCGTCCGGTGGAACGATGTTTCCCCCTAGACTGAGGATCGGCTCGACGATCACCCCGGCGATGAGTTTGGGTGAGATTACATTTGAGATCAAGTGCTCTAAAAAGTCAATACTCTGATCGCCGACATCATGATCGATACCCGACCAAGGACGATATCGGTCGGGGAAAGGCATGTAGACAAAGCCAGGAAGCTGGAAGAACCTTGAGATAATATTCGTCCCCATTTCTCTTAGGGTTGGGGAAGCACTGAGCGCGGCAGAGTTGGCTCCATGATGCGCTTCAAAATAACTAACAATGATTGGTCTGTTCTCTGCAAAGCGAACGAGTCTAATCGCCTTCTCGATAATATCGGATCCGCTATGACCGAAGAGGACCTTCCCATGGGCCAGCTTGCCTGACACGGACTTCTTAATTTCTAGGGCGAGATCGCTCTCGATCTCTGTGATTCCTGTTTGCCTGTCAATGTGGTCAATGCCAAGTGAAACATAATCTGTTAGTGCTCTCGTAAGTCTTGGGTGGGAATAGCCAACTGCAGTAGTTCCTCCGGCGGTGAAATCAATGAATTTCTTGCCATCCGGATCCTCAATCGTGATTCCATAGCATTTTTTCACGATTAGTCCCTTTGTTCGAAACGCACCGAATATGTTCTGCTGGTCTTTATTCACTACCTCCTTGGCTCTTACTTTTTCTTCTTGCATCCTTTGGTCACGAGAAAGAGGTACGGGTTCGCTTAGTTCTCGAAATACTTTGAGGAATCTTCGATCGTCCTGATCAAAATCAGTGTATCACCTGAGGCTACAACGCGTCTAGGAAGCAGTTCGTGAAGTACTCCACTTTCGCCTGAATAGAGTTCTTCAACCAAGTCCCCCTTTATGTCTCTGATCTCCCCTACCTTCTCCCCCTTCGATATCATGGACGTGAAATAGGGGCCGGTCTGCTTAACTTGGGGATGGAATATTCCACCTTTCTTGCAAACGACTCTAACGCTCTCACGCATGATGTGAATTTTCTGTGGAGGTGCCACTGGCGGCCCGTGCAGCATTCTAAGGTGCTTCATTAGGCGTTCAATCCCTCGCTCTGTCAACTGGATATCTTCCTCAAGGTAAGTTGCGAGACCAATCCCAATTTCTGAAACGATCGAGGGCTTGCCAATTTTTGTAGCTTCTTGAAGCAAAATACCGGGTGTCGCCCCCTCCAGTCCGGCATCATGGATCATAATGTACTCGAGCCCAAACGACTTTGCACCTTCGTATGATGCCTTGTCTAAACTCGGATTTCCGGTCTTGCACATTATCATGTGGGTCATGTGAGACTCGAGCGTGTCGCCACCTCGCAGATCAACATGAAAATCGATCTTCTTGACAACCTCGTTGAAAACAGTATAGGCAATCCGCTCGGTGACAGTACCGAACTGATTTCCAGGAAAGACCCGATTGAGATCCTTCCTGTCAATGGGGGAAGGGCCCACAGCCCTCCATTGAAACGTCGGCATGTTCAAGATTGGGAGGATAACGAGATTGCCGCGCAGCTCTTTGGGGTCGATCTTCCTGAAGGTTCTTATTGCTGCCTCGATACCAGGATACTCATCGCCATACATCCCGGCTGTTATACAAAGAGTCGGGCCGTCCTGAACGCCATTCACCAGCATAACGGGTAATGTTACAAGTATAGAATTGCTAGAATCAATTTCTACTTCTTCAAACTTTTTTTCTCCGACTTTACAAGGTACTCCAAGAATTGAAAGAGGTCCGGACATGGTCTAACGTCGTGAGGCCCTTTAAATCGATTTAAAGAATATGGTGGAACTCCTTCATCTTGGAAGAAGATATGTAGGGTGAAGATTAGTTCATGAAAATTAGAATTTTCAACTTTGATCTTTCATTTTTTTCTGCTGAGCTATTATCGCAATCTTGTCGCCACCCATCGCAAAACCTGTAGTTTGAATTCGAAAGACAAGACCATCTATTGGCGAAAAGCAAGGGATAGTATCTCCAAGGGGTTCAACTATCTCGGCTACCAGATCACCTGATTTCACAAGAGAACCCAGTCCTTTCTTGAAATGGAGAAGACCGCTTCCCGGAGATCTTAGATACGTCACTCCCTTGGAATGGAATATATCAGCACAAATTCTCTCTTGTGCCCCGCCGAGAAAGCCGCAAGCTCTCAGTACATTCAGCATTCCACGAACTCCGCGATCAATGTAGTATTCTTCTATTCTATTGCCTTCACCAATTTCAATGTAAATTCCACTTCCTCCGGATCTTATTGAAACCGACGGGGTAAGATGAGTCAAATCGAATCCATAGTTCGAGTCAGCTTCAGTTTCTATCACTAAATCAGGCTGGAAAGCTTCGGCGAGTTGTGAGCTGCTCAGCAATTCGGGTCTACGAGCTCTGTCCTCTGCTCCATGCAACGCATATACATGGGGAATGTTGCGGCCACCCGTTGTTGCTGTGTGAATATCCACGACGTAGTCGCACTTTGAAGCTGCGGCCGCATAGATCGCATTTGCGATCTTGTCCGTTACTGTGGTTGATGGGTCACCCGGATAAACCTGATCCATTTCGAGCTTATCAGCAAGATTAAGCCTCTGTTTGGATACAAACCCCAGAGGATTTTGAACGGGGCAAATGAAGATCATTCCCGAAACCGACGTTGGATCCAATGCGTCTGCTAATCGCAAGCAGACTTCAATCCCGTTGACCTCGTCTCCATGATTGCCGCCTCCTATGTAGATGCTCTTTTCCTCATTGGTGTTTACAATTTCTCCTTTGATTAGAACAATGGGTATCTGCAGACGAGAGGAATCAGAATAAAGGGGAATTGAAAGGGTAATAATTTCCTTCAATTTTGGTTTCGCTCTGGAACTCTCTCTTTGTTTCGGCCAGTGTTGACAATCATTTTTCTTACCTGATTTGGATATTATGAAGAGGGGGATGCTGTCCTCCAACTTTATTTGCTTTGGTGTGTTCTAATTCTTCTCGGAATTTCTGTTTGCTAATGCGCTCGGTATCTATGAAGACTTATCAATTGATTCGAATTTTCGGAAAGGAAAGATAGCGTATAATTTTTGATGTCTCCTCTAAAGGTTGCAGTAGCACAACTCAATCCATCGACTTTCGACATGAACTCTTGTGTTTTGAAAGTATGCGACTATTCAGAAGCTGCTGCTCGTAAAGGTGCACAACTTGTAGTTTTTGGAGAGATGTGCGTGGGTGGATATCCGGGATGGAGACCCGAAATCATAACTTTTGGGGATGAGGAGTTCTTCAATGGTGAGAGCAAATGGATCAGCAAAAAATTGTTCGAGATCTCGGAACCCATTTCGGGCCCCTCTATGGAGAAACTATGCCGAAAGGCGAAAGAACTGGGGATTTTTCTGGTTACTGGTTTTGCTGAGGCGGATCCGGTAATTCGAGGTACAATTTACAACACGGCGGTTGTTATTTCGTCGAATGGTACAATCGTGGGGGCTCATCGCAAACTTCACGTCGGCAGCTTAGAGCAGGCGTATTGGAAAAAGGGAAACATTTCTGATGTTAGAGTATTTCCTTCGGCTCTTGGAACACTTGGACTGGCTATTTGTTACGATGTGCTTTTCCCAGAATACACACGAATGCTGGACTTAATGGGAGAAGAAATTCAATGTCAACTTTGGGCGACATCCAAGGGATACGAGACAGCTTCTAACTGTTATCCGGTTGCAAGAGCAATGGAAGGCGGTGTCTTTGTTCTATCTTCTTGCCTCACGGGTAAGGATAAGGTAACGGGTATTGATTATGCTGGAGAGAGTCAGATAGTCGATCCATTTGGAAAAGTATTGGCGAGAGCAGCGGGGGATGAAGAGCAGCTGATTTTCGCTGACGTGAAATCCAATCTAATTTTAGATTATCGCGCGAGTGGGAGCTTTACTTTGGGCATGGACAGGCGGGAAGATATCTACAGATTGTCCCTGCTGGATGGGCGACCAATGTCTTGATGGTTACAGCCCGTTAGTAACCAAACGCAATATTCAATTCGAATCCATCGAACGTATGTTCGTTTGAATTCCCCACGGACTCACTAACATTGGAATAACTTAGCTTATCGAATTGAGATTGATCTCCTTTCCCAACTTTTCATTTACGGCCTCTTGATAAATCAACTCTGCCACGGCAAGATCTTCGACGGCGATTCCGACTGATTTGAAAAGTGTGATTTGTTCTTTAGAGGTTCTGCCGGGTTTTCGCCCTGCGATTACTTCTCCAATTTCCCCGGAGATGTTCTCGGCAGAATACTGTCCTGAAGAAATTGGGGCGATTAAATCACCAGATTCTTTCAATACTTGATCGAGAGAGTCGACATACACCGTTGCTCTTTTCAAGAGTGTCTCATGTACTTCTCTTCGGCCTGGCAGATTCGACCCAACAGCATTAATGTGGGTGCCGGGCTCGATCATATTCGGCATCAGGAATGGATCCTTCGAAGTAGTTGTCGTGACCAATACATCTGAATATTTCGTTACTTCATCTGGAGAATTGCCTATTTTCAGTTCAATGCCCAACTTGTTCTTGGCATAGTCAACCATTCTGGTTGCGGACTGATTTACTACATCATAGATTAAACCTGATTGGATTGACACAACCTTTGACAAGGCTTCTAGCTGACCTTGTCCTTGGATTCCAGCTCCAATTATGCCAACTATCTTTGAGTCCTTTCTAGCCAAGAACTTGGTTGCAACTGCTGATGCAGCACCTGTTCTTAGTTGGGTCAATCTATTTGCGCTCATGATGCATCGAACCGAGCCATCGTCATCGAATAGGCTTATGAGAAAATACGTCCCTTCGGCGCGTCTCTTTCCTGCCGAACCCGTCAGAATCTTGAGCCCCGTGGCTTTCTGATGAGGGATTGATGCGAGCATCAAGCGAATGGTTCCGGATGTGCCAGCCGTTCCTTCCATGCTGAATCGGGGAGGCATGATAGTTTTCTTGTCGCTGTAGTCTTTTAGCACCCCTTCAATCTTGTTGATGATATCGTCAATCTTTGCAAGTCTTGAGACGTCATCTTCAGTTAAAATTAGAACCATCTTTCCAGTCGATCGAATTTCTAATAATTGAATGGTAAAAATGCTATCTGGGTATAGGTAGTGAAAACAAATATTACGATCTTTGCAATATTTTCACTCGAAATCTTTGCCAGAAAAGTTCAGTGGAGTTTATGCTATTCTTGCAACTCCGTTTGATGAGCAGCGGAATCTTGATGTTCAAAGCTTAGAGTCTTTGGTAGAATTTGAAATAAAAGCTGGAGTCAACGGATTAACGATCCTGGGAATACTAGGTGAAGTTCATAGGTTAACTGATGAAGAGAGGGCCATTGTAACATCGACAGTCGTCAAAGCAACAAAAGGACGTGTACCGGTTATCTCAGGTACGGGAGCGTCTGGTACGGATATTGCAAAATACTATACGAAACACGCCGAAGAGCTTGGCGTAGCAGGGGTCATGATTGCTCCGCCGCGCCTAGTCAAACCAAATGACGACGCGATTGTAGCGTACTTTTCAGAGATAGCAAATAATTGTAAAGTTCCTATTATTATCCAAGATGAACCGGCGACATATGGTGTAAACTTTTCAGTGGATCTAATATCGAAACTGGCTAAAATTCAGGGCGTGGGATACATTAAACTCGAAGATCCTCCGACTCCAATGAAGATCACGAAAATCAAATCTAAAGTTGATAATAATGACTTTGGAATATTCGGAGGACTTGGTGGTCTTTACTTCTACGAAGAGCTAAAGCGAGGTGCATGTGGAATCATGACCGGATTTGCTTATCCTGAGCTTCTGTGCCAAATTTACGAGCTCATGAGGTCGGGAGATTCGGACAAAGCACGCGATTTGTTTTATGAGATCCTGCCCTTGATAAGGTATGAAGCGCAACCGCTGGTGAGTCTCGCAATCAGGAAAGAAATTCTGAAGAAAAGAGGAGCGATAAGAAATTCGACAACCAGGCCGCCTGCAACAGGACTCGATAGTGTTGACCTAAGTGAACTAGACGAGATTATTTCTTCTATAAAGCAAACCAAGATTCCAAGTACAAAAGAAGGTTTTTAGGAGATACGAAAATTATGACGCAATAGAGTAATTTCACCTTCTTAATCTTGGATCTAGTATGTCGCGAATCCCGTCACCCAAAAAGTTGAATCCCAAAGCGATTAACAAGATTGTAAGTCCTGGGAAGAGTATCAACCACAGCGCAATCTCTACATAACAGCATTCCGTCCTACATTTCCTCCATTCGGATTGTAGAATCCGTCGTCGGGAAACTCGTAGGAACGGTGTCTGCGTCAAGTCATACTACTCGTTATATTCTACCGAATACTCTGCCATTAGTTATTGAGGGAACTCCTCATCCATATATGGAGGCTGAAATGTCACAATACCAGCACTCTCCCCGCCGTCAACCACTAGACTTGCCCCGTCCATGTATGACGATTCATCACTCGCAAGAAAAAGCACCTTGTAAGCCATTTCTTCAGGAGTAGCATATCGTTGTAGAGGAGTTCTTCGTTTTGTCTTGCTAATCCATTGTTCTGGATTTGGGTGACGAGCGGCAGAACCCATTTGCATTTCGGTCTCAAGGGGGCCGGGGCAAAGAATGTTTGCGCGAATGTTCTTTGAGCCATAGGCCCATGCAATCCCCTTAGTCATTGAAACTAGCCCTGCCTTTGCGATGTTATACACCCCCGCGTTATGGCTTCCAAAGAAAGCCATTTGCGATCCGATGAAGATTATATTTCCTCCATTTTGCTTTAGCATCTCACGAATTGCATATTTAGAGCATAGCCAGGGCCCCTTAAGATTCACTGCTATTACTCTATCCCATTTTTCCTCGCTCAACTCATGCCATGAACCGAATCCTTCAATTGCCGCGTTGTTGACAAGAATGTCGATTCGCAAAAAGGTACTGATCGTCTCCTCTATCAAATGCTGGACATCAGGCGACTCGGAAACATTCGCTCTTACGAAGATTGCTCTCCCGCCGGCTGTATTGATACGATCTGCAATCCTTTTTCCACCATCCGAATCAACATCGTTAACAACTACATTTGCCCCTTCTTGAGCAAATAATATTGCGGTAGCTGCGCCGAGACCCCTGGCGGCCCCAGTGATTACCGCAACTTTGCCCTTTAATCTTGAGGTCATATCGAACCGCCCGGTTCTTGTCTATGGCCATTTTAAGTTACGGAGCCGAAGAAAATTAGAAGATGACAGGCCCCGTGTTTTCTACAATGGTGGATCTTGTGAAATCTTTGGAATGGAGGAGCTGTATTAGATGTATTTAGGAGAATGGACTATCTTTTTTTCGTACAATGTAGTTCGCCTTCCTGCTTCCAGCCTAAGAAGCCAACAAATTCTCCGCCCTCTCCGCACATTTTGTTATTACTTCGCAACCATTATCGGTAACAATTACTTCATCCTCAACCGCCGCTCCACCAAGCGTAGGAACAATTACTCCCGGTTCCAAGCAAAGGATCATGTTCTTCTTCAAGGTTGTTTGTTTATTCTTTGATAGCCTTGGCGTAGCTCCTGTTAAATCGTGGTATTCCCATCCAACTCCATATCCGTGACCCAATGTAGTAGTCTTGAGGTAATCGCGATACTGTGTCTTCGATATCGACCCGATAGCGGCATTTACAATGTCAACATCGGTTGCCCCAGGTTTAGTAGCTGCGATCATTGCTTTGAGCATATTGACCGAGGCTTCGATTAACTTCAACTTCTCTTTGGTCCCCTTCCCTACGATATACGCCGGTTGTATATCTGAATGATAGCCCAAAAACTCTGTCCCGAGATCTGAGAATACCATATCTCCCTCCTCGAGCTTCCTCTGGCAAAAGTCAGGACTCATGTATGAGACCATAGTGCGTGGACCCGTAAGATTACCGACCACGGATTGTCACCACCCGCGTCGAACATCGCCTTCTCGACAGCCTGGTGTATTTCATATTCGGAAACTCCCACCCTGCTCGTCTCAATTAGTGCTCTAACACCCTCGTCCGCAATCCGAGCGGCCTCAAAATGAGACCTATCATACGGGAGAACTCCTTTCAAACGGAGTGCACCTTTGTTAGAGAAGAGGTTTTGATTACCGGGGTGGGGATTACAGCTAGCAAACATGCATCGGGAATTATTTATTGTAAGACACATTGGGAAGAGACTTTGCGCCTGAGCCGAACTTCCCATCAAATACTATCTCTGACATTTTTTTACGAATCTTGGAGCTACCTGTAAATTTTTTTGCTTTCTTTGGATACCCAAAAGCGACGAGCTCTTGCACCCGCAGATCATTCGGAACGTCTAAGACCTTAGCTGCCATTTCTCTGTAGGTCTCGCGATTTGGGGGCTCAGGACCGGAGATTACGCAGGAACCAATTCCAAGTTCCCATGCAACAAGTGTCATCGTCTGTACAACGCGCCCGAGATCAAATAACCAAAACTCTGCACGTGGGTCACTGACAACAGCTATCACCATTGGGACTAGCTTTGTCAATTCTTCGTCAACGTCTCCCATCATCAGTTCTGCAAGATCATCAAGTTGCTTTCGATCTTTTACAATTATGAAGTACCACGGCTGTAGGTTCTTGGCACTTTGCGTGAGCCTCGCTGATTCTAGTATGGTTGCAAGTTCGGAGTCCCCTATTATGGAAGGCTGAAAATCTCTGACTGCAACGTTCGTTGATGCTGCCTTGAAAACGTCCATGACGTATCGGGCCAAAAATTGATTTTCAGAAACTTGTAAAGAATTCTATGATCTGATGCGCGCGCGCAATATTCATACACTGAAATCAATGGTGCATTGAGCGCAAGACTGGCATCGACTAGGTCGAGCCTGAGCAGTGTCCTGGCGACCTATCCGTGGAGTTTCATTGGGTTCCTGATTGTGGCTCAAATTATCCCTTCATTTTATTCGCTGTCCAACACCTACTGGATAGGTCACATAAGCAACAACGCGCTTGCGATAACAGAACAATACGAATTCCTCAGCGTCACTATCCAGATAGTCAACGACACAATCCCTTTCGGAATACTTGCATAGTCGTTTGAGGTTTTATCCCCCAGCCCTCTTCGTTGGTCGCTAATCAAAAGTTGTTCCCCATCCTTCCATGTCCTTCGAGAGTTTAATGTCGTTATTTTCACTTAACAATGACGGATCGTACGCCTGATCCGTCATTACCCCCCAGGCTCTCCTTCTTTAGCATACATCGACACGGCGGATTTGTTCTTTCGTATTTATCCGCTTTGAGTATTGTATCTATAGTCATATTGTTTGTATATTGCAAAAATAGTTGTCATCCGTCTGTTCACAGAATTTAGGGCGTCGGATTGCAACCCATTCTAAGGCAAGGCAGGATTGTGCTAGGATCTACCCCGAGAATTGATTACGGAACTTAACGGAGACTTGACCCTACTTCAGGGCGATTTTTGTATCTGGACTTCCACGCGAAAGCTCTAGAATTTCTCCCACTTGACGTACTAGTTCGTAATTCTCTTTCAGCTTATCGATATTTGCACTACCCCAGCCCAGTATATCTTCGTCGATGATTTGCTGTCTTGTCATCAACATTTCTTAAATCCGTTCTGATTTCCAGTTGTCATTACAATTTCCGAGAGATGTTTAATTCAATTCTTGCCGAAATCCACCCATTACCTATTTGCAAGTTATACCAGCCGGCGAAATTACACTGAATTCAGAATCAGTATTGCAAATACTTCCATCTTTAATCGATAATTTCATGGAAAAGTGAACTTTGATGCTTGCCTTTGAATAGGGTGTCAACGATTTCCGATAAGAAAGAATATGGTAAGCTGAGCAGGACCCTACGGGGAGAGATCGTAAAAAGTCAATCCGAGAAGCAGATAGCTGATTACTTTTACACCAACAGGATCAACTATAGATACGAATCGCAAGCCAACACTGATCTTTCAGCATTCAGGGACAAGATAAGTAAGCCCGACTTTTATCTGCTGGATTATAGCGTATATGTCGAGTTCTGGGGTTTAATCGATGTCGCCGACTCTGAGCAGCGGACCAAATACAGGGAGGACATGAGGTGGAAGAAAGAGCAGTACTACAAGAATGGCATAAAGTTCATCTCTCTTTATCCATGGCACCTGAACGAGCTTGATGGTGCTTTTAGAACACAGTTCAAACTCACTATGGGGAAGGATCTAATCACCGGACCTGTCGGTGAGAAATCGGTTTATGCACTTTCTATCTCGGTCAATTTTCGTGACATTCTACTGAGCAGAATACCTGATGGACTGGTCCTTTCCAAACTTGACTTGCTTTATTCACCTTACTATTTTGCAGAATATGATTGTTTTGTCCAGGGTAATTTCCTATATGAAAGAGTAAATCTAGCCAGTAAAGGAGTCGTTGTGCTTGAAGGACAGAAAGGGGAAGTTGTTGATCTGAAACCCATATCCGGCGATACACCCATGATAGTCCGGTCAGGGAATTTCATTGGATGCGATTCATTTCAACAGATAGAGCTCCCGAGATCAGAAATCAATGAAAGGGGCCCCTTCCCAAAGTTTGATGCGCTTCCAATAAAGGTCTCCAAAACCCAAGTGGAAGATCTTACACAAATCGAGATTGCGAAAAATCTCTCTCAGAATTTTTCTCGCAAGTTGAAGAATGGATCGGTTGCTACAAAGACTTTGAGGCCTTACAAAAGCAACGTCCGAATCGTATCCGTCAAGCATGTCAATATTCCTATCATCACTGGCAGTTTCACTTTCAAAAATAGAAGTTACAAGCGTGTTATTCAAGCCACAACCAATAGGACACTCATCGATGATTTTCTTTACTGTAACGTCAGTCAGATTCATCCAAGCGCGCAACCAGTTCTTTTGTGCAACGAATGTGGAAATCTGGCTTGCAAAGACCACGGAAAGAACTGTGTTTCCTGTGGTAGAAGCCTATGTGCCAATCATGTCGTGTCCAAAGGCACGATTTTGAAAAAATATTATTGCCCGAGTCACGTTCCACTATGAGACGTAAACGAGTCAGCAGTCATTGAAACGACGACCCGACGCCAAACGTTGAAGTGCCGAGTGTGCAAAGGCACCCACTAAACACGCAGAACGCAAGAAATCGACAAAAGCCCGCGAAGCACAAAATCCGAAAACTCAACATCCCGCTAACCGACACCGCATCATCCTCTAAGGCAGATTCGGGGGTCTGGCCAAGAAAGAGAATCCGGATCTTCAAAGTGCCCTCTCCATCGTCTTGAGTTTGATAGCTGCGTGGTACTGATTCGAGAGTTGGTGATTGTAAAAAAGTTAGGCATCTTTCGTCCAGAACAATCACACTTGGCTGAAATGGTTGATTTCTATGTCAAGGATACCAATAAAGAACAACCGAGACAGCACTTGAAACCTCTTGTTGAATCGATGTCAGTAATAGCCTTCGAAACGGGGGATTTTGTAAGCAGAAAGAAGGAGGCTAAAGATCTTAAGGAAGCTCTTGGTTGGTACTAAATCGTTTGAATGATAACACCAAATTCTCCTTATTTCGGGAATAACACGCCAATCTGCACAAAGTACTTAAAAAGCGGCCTAGTTCTCGAATCGTGCAAGATTGCTTTTATGGTACTCATAAGCGGTCTTCTTAGGAATAAGGGTTCGAGCCGGCAGAGATATTAGTCGCCATATCAAATAGGTAGCTTCTCAATGGAATCTTACGATGTAGGTGGACTTTTTTCAACATTCGACTCTTTGTATTCAAAGAGCGAGGCTAGTCCCCTGCATGTTTTCATAACAGCACCTCAAATCAAGATTGATCAACTTCCTAAAGCTGCCCGTGGCAGGCAACTTGGCATTTCTCTTAAATTGAGAGATAATGGCAGAGTCTTCTCCGTAACTCTTACTGTTCGAAGGCGCTTAGTTAGGGGGTGGCTTCTTGTTTCCGCTTCACATTGGATATTCCTTATCCGACCAAGTGAGTCTTCTGCAGCTGCAAGAGAAATTGCTCAGACTTGGATAAACAAAATGTACCCTGCAATTGACTCAGCTAGAATATCACCTGATTACTTAGTTGATTTTCTGGAGGAACTCAGTAACATCGAAGATTCTGAGCTGCATATTCATAGTTACTCCTTAGCCAAACAAGGAGAGAGCGAATACAAAGTATCTGCCAAGGCTTGGCAAGGCAGGAAAGTTTTCAATAGAAGAGAA